>JACCDY010358847.1_pt1 | contig 46049 bp, 46 predicted proteins | sample 7446391 | NCBI WGS metagenome assembly JACCDY01 (sample SAMN15323451, study PRJNA562643) | freshwater metagenome | isolation source: river surface water | place: USA:Blue River Watershed | collected 2017-08-18
ATTGGCGAGAGCCCCAACGGTGTGCCTAACAACCTTATGCCCTATATCGCTCAGGTGGCTGCAGGGCAACGAAGGGTATTGAACGTCTTCGGTGGCGATTACCCTACGAAAGATGGATCGGGCGTAAGGGATTACATCCACGTCATGGACCTAGCTGAGGGGCACGCGGCCGCATTGAAATTTCTGTCTCAATCCGCCGGCTGGCATGCCATCAACTTGGGCGCAGGGCAAGGCTACAGCGTGCTCGATATGATTCAGGCGTTTGAAAAAGCGTCTGGCCGCCGAGTGCCTTATAAATTTGTCGCCCGCCGTGCTGGTGATGTGGCCGAATGCTATGCAGATCCCAAAAAGGCCAGCGAACGATTGAACTGGCGTGCTGTGCGTACTTTGGACGACATGTGTTCCAGTTCATGGCGCTTTCAACAATATGCAGGATCGGGTTCGACGTCATGACCCATAAGACCAAAGTACAACCTGTCATCCTTTTTGGTGGCGCTGGCACACGCCGCAGGCCGCTGTCGCGTGCTGGCTTTTCCAAACAGTTCCTGTATCTGGCTGACGCGGAAAGCCTGTTTCAGCAAGCGGCTAAACGATTGATTAGGCTGAGCGCCGAAAGCGATCAGATGGTCGATCCCCTCAAAAGGCTTCTGTTTACCGAAAGCCAGTCCAACTACATCCTGTTAGGCAAGGTCTGTCGACAAGCGAACCTGTGCATCATTCCGCTCGAAATCGTAGAGGTTCAATCGAGTAGCTACCCGGGCCAAGGTGAATTCGTTCGTTTCGAAGGCCACTACGGGCGCACCCAGTCATGAGCACTCACGCCAAGATTTACGTTGCCGGCCACCGCGGCATGGTGGGCTCAGCCATCGTGCGCCAGTTGCGGGCCCAAGGCCATCCGGCCGATCGCATCATCACCCGCACCCACGCCGAACTGGACCTAACCGACCAGGCCGCCGTGCGCGCCTTCTTCGCCACCGCAAAGCCCGACCAGGTCTATTTGGCCGCCGCCAAGGTGGGCGGCATCCATGCCAACAACACCTACCCGGCAGAGTTCATTTACAGCAACCTCATGATGGAGGCCAACGTCATCGACGCAGCCTTTCGCAACGGCGTGAAAAAGCTGCTGTTCCTCGGCTCCAGCTGCATCTACCCGAAGCTGGCCGAGCAACCTATGCGCGAAGACGCCTTGCTGACTGGCACTCTGGAGCCCACCAACGAGCCCTACGCAATTGCCAAGATTGCCGGTATCAAGCTATGTGAAAGCTACAACCGCCAGTATGGCAACAGCCATGGAGTCGATTACCGCAGCGTCATGCCTACCAACCTCTACGGCCCCGGCGACAACTACCACCTGGCAAACTCCCACGTTATCCCAGCGCTCATTCGTCGCTTCCACGAAGCCAAGGTCAACCATGTCCCCAATGTCGCCATCTGGGGTACAGGCACCCCTAGGCGAGAATTCCTGTACGTAGACGACATGGCCGCGGCCAGCGTACACGTCATGACTCTTCCAATGGCAACTTACAGGCAGCACACTCAACCCATGCTCAGCCACATCAACGTGGGTTGCGGGGAAGATGTGACCATTTTTCAGGTGGCCCAGACCGTGGCCCGTACTGTGGGCTACACCGGCCCCATTCACACCGACGCAAGCAAGCCAGATGGCACCCCGCGCAAGCTCATGGACAGCTCGCGCCTCAATGGACTGGGCTGGAAAGCACAGGTGGGGTTAGAAAGCGGCCTCAAAGCCGCCTACGAAGATTTTTTAGAGAGATACTCTAGTTAGTATTGAAGGAATCAACTGTGGCAATAAAACCCAAAGTTGCGCTCATTACCGGGATTACAGGCCAGGACGGGTCATATCTAGCCGAATTCCTGCTCGAAAAAGGCTACGTTGTCCATGGCATCAAACGTCGCGCAAGTTCGTTTAACACCCAGCGGGTCGATCATATTTACCAAGACCCGCACGTCAACAACGCCCACTTCAATCTGCACTACGGCGACTTGAGCGATACCAGCAACCTGGTACGCATTATTCAGGAAACCCAGCCTGATGAAATCTACAACATAGGAGCGCACAGCCACGTAGCCGTGTCATTAGAATCACCTGAATTCTCTGCCGACGTTGTCGGTATGGGTACCCTGCGCCTGCTCGAAGCTATCCGCATCCTTGGCCTGGAAAAGAAAACCCGCTTTTACCAAGCCTCTACCTCCGAACTCTTCGGCCTAGTGCAAGAAATCCCCCAAAAAGAAACGACTCCTTTTTACCCTCGCAGTCCGTACGCGGTAGCCAAAATGTATGCGTACTGGATTGTCGTTAACTACCGCGAAGCCTACGGCCTGTATGCCTGCAACGGCATCCTTTTCAACCATGAAAGCCCGCGCCGAGGCGAGACCTTCGTAACTCGCAAAATCACCCGTGGCTTGGCCAATATCGCCCAGGGATTGGAAGAATGCCTGTACATGGGTAACTTGGACGCACTACGCGATTGGGGTCACGCGAAAGACTACGTACGCATGCAATGGATGATGTTGCAGCAAGACCAACCCGAAGATTTTGTAATTGCTACAGGACGTCAGTACAGCGTGAGGCAGTTCATTGAGTGGAGCGCGGCCGAACTGGGTGTCACTCTGCAGTTTCAGGGTGAAGGCGTAAAAGAAGTTGCTTCAGTCGCAAATATTCAAGGAGACAAGGCTCCGGCACTTAAGGTGGGACAAACCATAGTTAAAATTGACCCACGGTACTTCCGCCCTACCGAGGTGGAGACCCTGCTGGGTGACCCCGGAAAAGCAAAGCAAAAACTCGGTTGGGTGCCTAAAATCACGGTGCAGGAAATGTGCAAAGAAATGGTCTCTTTTGACCTCAAAGAGGCCCAACGTCAAGCACTTCTAAAGCAGCATGGCTACAAAGTTCAGGTGAGCCTCGAGTAACCGGACATTCGTCGAGATGCTACAGCGGAAAACGTTCTGTCAATCAGTCGCCAGTCTGTGGCGCCACCTAAAACAGCGGCGAAAAATCCAATTCGCGCTGATACTGGCGCTGATGCTCCTATCTTCGATGGCGGAAATGATCGGCATCGGTACAGTGGTACCCTTCCTCGGCGCATTGATAAATCCACAGCAGGTATTCAACCACCCTTCGGCCCAGCCGATCCTTGACTTTTTCGATGTTGGCCGCCCGCAGGACTTGCTGCTTCCGCTCACGTTTATTTTTTGCGTAGCAACCGTCGCTGCTGGGCTTCTTCGGCTGGCACTTTTGTACGCGACTACACGATTCTCCTTTGCGGTTGGTGCAGATTTCAGTATTGACGTTTATCGACGCACGCTCTACCAGCCCTACACGGTGCACATCGGCCGTAACAGCAGCGAAATCATCAATGGCATAACCGGTAAGGTGGCCATGCTAATCGGCAGCGTGCTTATGCCAATGCTGACGCTGATCAGCTCAGCCATATTGCTGACTGGGGTACTTTGGATGCTTTTGCTGATAGACCCCGTAATTGCGATTGCTGCGGGCTCGAGTTTTGGTCTCCTTTATCTGATTACAGCGCTGGTTTCGCGACGTAATTTGCGAGAAAATAGCGAATGCATAGCCCGCGAGTCCACTCTCGTGATCAAGTCCTTGCAGGAAGGATTGGGCGGCATCCGAGATGTACTAATCGACGGCACGCAGGAAACCTATTGTGCCATTTACCGCAGCGCCGACCTGCCGCTGCGCCGAGCCCAGGCGAGCAATACATTTACTGGCGCCAGCCCACGCTTCATCATGGAGATGCTCGGCATGGTGATGATTGCGGTGCTCGCCTACAACATGGCGCTTCGCGAGGGTGGGGTTTCCGCCGCTCTGCCGGTGTTAGGAGCGCTGGCCCTTGGCGCGCAGCGTCTTTTGCCGATCTTGCAACAAGGCTACAACGCACTCGCCACAATTTTCGGCGCTGAAGCATCGTTGCGTGATGGACTGGATCTCCTTGCGCAACCAATGCCTGAACATGCTGGCGAAGGCCCATTCCCTCCGTTGCGGTTTGAGTGCTCGATTCGGCTAGACGACGTCGGTTTCCGCTATGCGGTAGACGGAACCTGGGTCATGCGTCATGTCCACCTTGAAATCCCCAAAGGAAAACGTATTGGTATTGTGGGTAGCACGGGGGCTGGCAAAAGTACCTTGCTCGACATCCTGATGTCCCTGCTTATGCCGAGTGAGGGCACAATGCAGGTCGATGGGCAGGCTGTCGACTTACATAATTATCGGAACTGGCAGGCGCATATTGCGCATGTCCCGCAGAGCATTTATCTCTCTGACAGTAGTATCGAGGAAAACATCGCTTTCGGGTTGCCACGCAGGGAGATTGATCCAGAGCGCGTACGCCGGGCGGCGAAACAGGCCCAGATTGACGAAACCATCGAAAGCTGGCCCGAAAAATACCAAACCAAAGTGGGTGAGCGGGGAGTGCGTTTGTCCGGCGGCCAACGCCAGCGAATCGGTATCGCCCGCGCCCTCTACAAACGCGCCGATGTGATTATCTTTGACGAGGCTACCAGTGCGCTTGATACCGAGACTGAGCGCGCCGTTATGCAAGCTATAGACTTACTCAGTCCGGACCTAACGATTCTGATAGTTGCGCACAGACTGTCCACACTACAGAAGTGTGATTTCATTATTGAACTCGAGAAGGGTCGCATATCGCGAATCGGCTCCTACCAAGAGCTCGCTAACTGCATATAGGCATAAGAATGCTAAGCAACTCATCCATCCTGGTTACAGGCGGCACAGGATCTTTTGGCCACACTTTTGTTCCCATGACCCTTGCCAAGTACAACCCTCGCCGCTTGGTCATTTTTTCGCGTGACGAGATGAAACAGTGGGAGATGGCCAAGCTCTATGGTGAGGATGAGCGGGTTCGATTTTTCATCGGCGATGTGCGCGATAAGGACAGGTTGGTGCGCGCCCTCGATGGCATCGACTATGTCGTCCATGCTGCGGCCACCAAGATCGTCCCCACGGCAGAATACAACCCGTTCGAGTGCATAAAAACCAACATCATTGGCGCGATGAATCTGATCGATGCCTGCATCGACAGCCGCGTCAAAAGAGTGATCGCGCTCTCAACTGACAAGGCCAGCAGTCCGGCCAACCTTTACGGTGCCACTAAGCTTGCTTCGGATAAGCTTTTCGTTGCGGGGAATTCCTACGCGGGTGGGCACGACACTCGCTTTGCAGTTGTGCGCTATGGCAATGTGATGGGCTCGCGCGGCTCTGTCATCCCGTTCTTTGTCAGTCTTGCCAACAAGTGCAGTTTGCCCATCACCGACGAGCGAATGACCCGTTTCATGATTACCCTCGAACAGGGCGTGGAACTAGTGTGGCACGCGTTTGAAGATATGGTCGGTGGCGAGATTTATGTAAAGAAGATTCCGTCCATGAATATTTTGGACATCGCACGCGCTATCGCGCCAAATGCCAAACATGAAATCATCGGCATTCGCCCTGGTGAGAAGCTGCACGAGCAGATGATCGGCATCGAGGACGCGCTCTACTCCTACGAGTACGCCGACCACTTCAAGATCCTGCCGGCCATCCACGGCTGGAGCAATGATCCGGCGCGCATTAAGGACGGCGTGCCCGTCAGCCCGGACTTCACCTACTGCTCGGACAACAACGCCGAGTGGATGAGCGTGGAGACCCTGCGTAGCTGGATCGAGCAGAACAGCGCGAAGATCGGCGCCATCTAGGACATGATTCCCTACGGCCGCCAAGAAATCACCCAGCAGGATATCGACGCTGTTGTCGCCGTCCTGCGTTCGGATTTCCTCACGCAGGGTCCGCAGGTGCCGCGCTTTGAAGAGAAGCTTGCGGCCTATTGCGGCGCGGCCCATGCAGTGGCCGTGAACAGCGCTACCTCGGCACTTCACATCGCCTGCCTGGCCCTGGGCCTGGGTGAAGGCGACTGGCTGTGGACCACGCCGAATACTTTCGTGGCTTCGGCTAATTGCGCGCTTTACTGCGGCGCGCAGGTGGATTTTGTCGATATCGATCCGCATAGCTGGAACATGTGCCCTCAGGCGCTGGAAAAGAAACTCGCCGTTGCGGAGAAGGCAGGCAGGCTGCCGAAGGTGGTGGTGCCCGTGCACCTGTGCGGCACCTCGTGTGACATGCAGGAGATCCACGCGCTCGGCCAGCGCTACGGCTTCAAGATCATCGAGGATGCCTCGCATGCGATCGGCGCGCGCTACCGCGATGAGCCGGTGGGCAATTGCCGCTATAGCGATATCACCGTATTCAGCTTCCATCCGGTGAAGATCGTCACCACGGCCGAGGGTGGCGCCACGCTGACCAATCAGGCGGGCCTGGCCGAGAAGATGGCCCTGCTGCGCAGCCACGGCATCACGCGCGACCCCAAGCTGATGAGCCAGGCGCCAGATGGCCCCTGGTATTACGAGCAGGTAGACCTCGGCTTCAACTACCGCATGACCGAGCTGCACGCGGTGCTGGGTGTGAGCCAGATGGACCGGCTGGATGAGTACGTCTCCCGCCGCCACGAAATAGCCACCCGCTACGACGAGCTGCTGGCCGGGCTGCCCCTGCGCACTCAACAGCGCGCCGACTACTCGGCGCTACATCTGTACGTGATCCGCCTCAATCTCGAAGAGATGAAGAAGTCGCACCGCGACGTGTTCGTCACCCTGCGCGAGCGCGGCATCGGCGTGAACCTTCACTACATTCCCGTGCACACCCAGTCCTACTATCGCGCGATGGGTTTTGCCAAAGGTGACTTCCCCGAGGCCGAGCGCTATTACAGCGAAGCCATCAGCCTGCCCATTTATCCCGGCCTCACTGAAGCGGATTTGCTCAAGGTGGCAGGCGCCCTGAAGGAAGCGATCCAAGGATGAATGCCGTCCCGCAAGCCATGACCATAGGCAGCGGCGCCCAGCGCCTGGCGCTGGGCACGGTGCAGTTCGGCGTGCCCTATGGCGTGGCCAACACCGGCGGCCAGGTGCCACTGGAAACGGCGCAGGTCATGGTGCAGTTCGCCAGCACTAACGGTATCGATACCCTGGACACGGCTATCGGCTACGGCGAGAGCGAGCAAGTGCTGGGCAGCATTGGCATGGCGGACCTCAAGGTGGTGAGCAAACTGCTGCCGCTCCCGGCCTCCGTCACCGACGCCCACGCCTGGGCGCTGAGCGAAGCCGAGGCCTCGCTGGCGCGCCTCGGCGTGAAGCAACTGCACGGCCTGCTGCTGCACCGCTCTTCCGACCTATCCGGCCCGCAGGGGGCGGCGCTATACGCCGCCATGCGCGAGTTGCAGCAAGCGGGCAAGGTGCACAAGATCGGCGTGTCGATCTACTCGCCCGCTGAACTCGATGCGCATGAGGGCACCTACACCTTCGACTTGATCCAGGCGCCGTTCAACCTGGTCGATCACCGCCTCTCCAGCAGTGACTGGCTGAAGCGCCTGAAGGACCAAGGCTGCGAGGTGCATGTGCGCTCCGTCTTCCTGCAAGGCCTGCTGCTGATGCAGCGTGACGCCATTCCCGCCAAATTCGCGCTGTGGAGCGCGCTGTGGGATCGCTGGCATGCCTGGCTCGCGCAACACGATATGGACGCGGTGCGCGCCTGCCTGGCCTATCCGCTGTCCTTCCCGGAGATTGATCGCGTCGTGGTGGGCGCGCTCGATGTGGACCAGCTGCGGCAGATCGCGCTGGCCGCCGGTCATGCGACCACTGCCCCTCTTCCAGACCTTGCCTGCGAAGAGGAAAATCTGATCAACCCCGCCAAATGGCCGGCCCTGTAAGGCCCGCCACCCCCGCAACACGATCAACATTTACGAGAGATAGATATGGGTATCGGCCAAGACCTCTGGCAACGCGCCAAGCAAATCATCCCCGGCGGCAATATGCTGCTGTCGAAACGTGCGGAGATGTTCCTGCCCGATCAGTGGCCGGCTTATTACAGCAAGGCCAAGGGTTGCAAGGTGTGGGACCTGGACGGCAAGGAATACACCGACATGTGCATCATGGGCATCGGCACCAACACGCTGGGCTACGGCCATGAGGAAGTGGACGCCGCCGTGCTGACCAGTGTGCAGGCCGGCAACATGTCCACGCTGAACGCGCCCGAGGAGGTCTACCTCGCCGAGAAGCTGATCGAGATGCACTCTTGGGCCGACATGGCGCGCTTCGCGCGTTCCGGCGGCGAGGCTAACGCGATTGCCATCCGCATCGCGCGTGCCGCTTCGGGCAAGGACAAGGTCGCCATTTGCGGTTACCACGGCTGGCATGACTGGTACCTGGCCGCCAACCTGGGCGACGATAATCACCTCGCCGGCCACCTGCTGCCCGGACTGGACTCCAAGGGCGTGCCGCAAAACCTGCGCGGCACGGTCTACCCCTTCAACTACAACAATTATGCCGAGCTCGAAGCGATCGTGGCCGAACACGACATCGGCGTGATCAAGATGGAAGTGATGCGCAACCAGGGCCCGCAGGACAACTTCCTGCAGAAGGTGCGCGACCTAGCGACGCGGCGCGGCATCGTGCTGATTTTCGACGAGTGCACCTCGGGCTTCCGCCAGACCTTTGGAGGCATCCACAAGATGTACGGCGTCGAACCTGACATGGCGATGTTCGGCAAGGCGATGGGCAACGGTTATGCGGTGACCGCCACCATCGGCCGCCGCGAGATCATGCAGAGCGCGCAATCCACTTTTATTAGCAGCACGTTCTGGACCGAGCGCATCGGCTCGACCGCGGCGCTCAAGACGCTGGAAGTCATGGAACGCGAAAAGTCGTGGGAACGCATCACCGCGACCGGTACGGGCATCATGGCGCGCTGGCAGAAGCTGGGCGAGGCGCATGGCCTGAAGGTCAACGTGGCGGGCCTGCCGGCCATCTGCGCCTTCGGTTTCGACAGCCCCAATGCACTAGCCTACAAAACCCTGATCACCCAGGAAATGCTCGCCAAGGGCTACCTTGCCAGCAACCTGATCTTCTCCAGCCTGGCGCATACGCGGGAGATCGTCGACGGCTATTTCGAGGCGCTCGATCCCATCTTCGCGCTGATCAAGCAATGCGAGGACGGCCGCGACGTGATGTCTCTGCTCAAGGGCCCGGTGTGCCACGCCGGCTTCAAGCGCCTGAACTGAAGCGTTCAAAGCCCGCATGCCGCCTGAGGTGACCGCTCCGAGCATCCTGTTCGTTTGCGCCGCCAGCAACGCGATCGGCTTCGGCCACCTGAGCCGTTGCCTGGCGCTGGCGGCTCATGCGCGGCAGCGGCGGGTCGACGTCGGCTTCCTGGTGTTCGGCAATGCGGTCGCGCAAGCGCGGGTCGAGAAGGCTGGGTTCGGCTGCATCCTGCTCGATGAAACGGCGATGATGGCTATGGACTGGCCGCAGGCCAAGGGCATTCGCGCGGACGCGATCATCGCCGACATGCTGTATCCGGGCTTTTTCAACGCGACTAGGCCAGTTGCGCTGTTTGCGCAACTACATGGGATGGCGCGGCGACTGGTCGCGATCGACGTGCTGGGCGAAGACTCGATCGCACGGCAACTGCCTGAACTGGCGGCCGACATCGTCATCAGCCCTTACGTGGCGCCGCCGGCGAATGTGAAGCAGGCACGCCGGCGCTTCCTGGAAGGCGCTGCGTATGCACTGCTTGCGCCGGAATATGCGGCCCTGCCGGCGCGGCAGCAGCGTGTGGACGCGAACCGCGTGCTCGTGAGTTGCGGCGGCAGCGATCCGAAAGCGTGCACGGTGGAGGTATTGCGCGGCCTGGAGAATGTGCGCAAGCGCCTGGAAATCCGTGTGGTGATGGGCCCGATGTTCGGTGCCGAATTGCGGGCCGGGACCGAAAGCCTCGCCGCGCAATCGAAACATTCCGTCGAACTGCTGACCGCCCCGCCCACGTTGCTCGACGAAATGCTGTGGTGCGACCTGGCGATCAGCGCGAGCGGCCTGACTAAGTACGAACTAGCCGCGAGCGCCACGCCGGCCCTGCTGTTCTCGATCGACGCCTATCATGACGAGGTCAACCGCCCGTTTGCGGCGATGGGCACGGTGGTGGACCTGGGCATCGGCGTGGTCCCGCGGGCGGTGGAACGGGAAGCGGAGCGGTTGTTGAATGATCCGGCCCCGCGTGCGGACATGGCCGCGCGCGGCAGGTCGCTGGTGGATGGGATGGGCGCGCAGCGCCTGTTTGACGAGCTCGAGAAGGAGTTATCTTGCTGAAAAATGAATTGAACATAGGCGGCACCACCGTCGGAGGCAACGCGGCTCCCTACGTGATCGCGGAAGTCGGGTCCAACTTCGACAAGAACCTCGACAAGGCGCGTAAGCTGATCGACGTGGCCAAGGAAGCCGGCGCCAACGCGGTGAAGTTCCAACTGTTCCGTGCCGACGTGCTTTACCCGAACCGCGACGGCCTGTACGACATCTTCAAGTCCATCGAGTTGGACGCCGAGTGGGTGCCGGTGCTCGACAAGCATGCGCGTGAGCAGGGCCTGCATTTCATGGCCTCGGCCTTCGACATGGGCTCGTTCGACGTGTTAGATGCGGTGAAGATGCCGGCGCACAAGGTGGCTTCCTCCGAAACCACCAACCTGGGTTTCCTGCACAAGCTGGCCTCGACGGGCAAACCGATGATCATCTCCACCGGCATGTGCGATATGGTGGACGTGGAAGAGGCGGTGAACGCCTGCCTGGGCGCCGGCAACAGCCAGGTCGTGCTGCTGCAATGCGGCGCCATGTATCCCCTCCCCAACGAACTAGTCAACCTGCGCGTGATCCCGTCGCTGGCGCGGCGCTTCAACTGCCCGGTCGGCTTCTCCGACCACACGCTGGGCCAGGTGGCGGCCATTACCGCCGTCGGCCTGGGTGCCACGGTGTTCGAGAAGCACTACACGCTGGACAAGAAGGGCGCGGGCCCGGACCACATCTACGCGCTCGAGCCGACGGAGCTGAAGTCCTACATCTCAGCCATCCGCGAGGCGCACGAGGCCCTGGGCTCCGGCGAAAAGCAGATGCTGCCCAAAGAGCGCGAACTGGGCCGCCGCGAGGGCCTGTACCTGGCGCGCAACATGGCCAAGGGCGAGACCATCACCGCCGCCGATATCGTGATCAAGCGTCCCGCCGTCGGGCTGCGCGCCCGCTATGCAGGCGCGGTGGTTGGCGCCACGCTGGCCCATTCGGTGGAGAAGGACCAGCCGCTAAATTGGGATGCACTGAGCTTCGGAGGCGCCAAGTGAGCGAGCAGAATCCCAATCACGCCACCGAAGAGTGGAACAAGGAAATCCAGCGCGAGAAAAAAGAGCGCAAGTATCCGAAGTGGCCCAATGAGGTGATGCTGAAGATCCTCTTCGGCGGGAGCGACTACCTAAAGGAGCCGTTTCGCCCGCAGCCCTCGTGGCGCGTGTTGGATGTGGGCTGCGGCTTCGCCAACAACCTCGTGCCGTTCGCCGACATTGGCTGCGAATGCCACGGCGTGGACCTGATGCCGGAGATGGCCGCCACCGTCCAGGAGATCATGGACGAGCGCGGCTACAAGACCACCATCCAGGCGGGCAGTAACCGCGTCCTGCCTTATCCGGACGCGCATTTCGATCTGCTGCTCTCGGTCAACACACTGCATTACGAGGGAACGGAGGAAAACTTCCTCGCCGCGCTGCGCGAGTTCCGTCGCGTGCTCAAGCCGGGCGGCGGCCTGTATATCTCGACAGTCGGCCCGGAGCATGAAATCTACCGGCGCGCCGAGGTGCTGGGCGGCCATCGCTATCGCGTGCGCGATTTCGATTTCCGCACCGGCGAGCAATTTTTCTTCTGCGATACCGAACGCTACCTGCAGCATTACTGCGAGCAGGTGTTCGAGAGCGTGGAAACCGGCCGCGTGACGGAAAAGCTGATCAAGCTGCCGCTCGACTTCCTCGTCGCACTTTGCCGCTGAGCCCGGGCGCATGATGAGCAAACCCCTGGTCATCTTCGGTTCCGCTGAAATGGCGGAACTGGCGAAGTTCTACTTCACCCATGACAGCGAACGCAAGGTCGTTGCCTTCACGGTGGACGACGCGTACGTCAAGGATGACCAGTTCAACGGCCTGCCGCTGGTGCCGTTCAGCGAAATGGGTAAGCGTTATCCGGCCGAGGCATTCGACATGCACGTGGCCCTGTCGTACGCGAAATTGAACCGACTGCGCCGGGAAAAATACGAGCAGGCCAAGGCCGCTGGCTACACCCTGGCCTCCTATGTGTGCAGCAAGTCCGCCACCTGGCCGGACCTGGCCATCGGCGACAATTGCTTCATCCTGGAGAACCAGACCATCCAGCCGACCGTGCGTATCGGCAACAACGTGATGATCTGGTCGGGCAACCATCTGGGCCACGGCACCGAGATCGGCGACCATACCTACATTGCCTCGCACGTGGTGATTTCGGGCCACTGCAAGATCGGGCAGCGCAATTTCTTCGGCGTAAACTCGACGCTGCGCGACTTTTGCAATATCGGCGACGACTGCTTCGTCGCCATGGGCGCCTCGGTGGCGCGCGACATGCCCAGCGGCTCGGTGGCCCTGGCGCCGCAGGCCGAGGTCTACGAGGCGGATGATCGCCGCGCCAAGGCGCTCAAGCGCATGTATTTCAAGATCTAGTGAATGACGGGAGACGCATAATGTCCAGCGAGAAAGACTTCGGCTACACCATGGAAACCAAGGCAAGCGAGCAGCAGCTTGCCCATCGGGAACTGCTTTACCAGATGTTCAAGGACCGGCCCATGCCGGACGACCAGTTACTCATCTGCCCGGGACTCTTCATGCGCAGTTCCGCGCTGGCGAAAATACTTTTCGTCAACGAAGCCTACCAGCTGATCCTGAACCAGCCCGGCATCATCGTCGAGTTCGGTACCTGGTGGGGCCAGAACCAGGTGCTGTTCGAGAACCTGCGCGCGATCTACGAGCCTTTCAACCAGAGCCGCCGCGTGATCGGCTTCGATACCTTCCAGGGCTACCCGGAAATCTCGGACAAGGACCGCGGCAGCGAGACCATCAAGATCGGCGGCTACAAGGTGGCGGAGAATTACCGCGAGTACCTCGAGAACCTGATCGACTACCACGAGAAGAACAACGTCCTGGCAGCGGTAAAAAAGCACGAACTAGTGCAGGGTGACGTGAGCAAGACCGCGCCCGCCTACTTCGCCAAGAACGACGACGTGATCATCGCGCTGGCTTATTTCGACATGGCCTTGTATGAGCCTACCAAGGCGGCGCTGGAAGCGATCAAGCCGCACCTGGTACCCGGCAGCGTGGTGATGTTGGATGAACTAAATAACAAGGACTACCCCGGCGAGACGCGGGCGTTCAAGGAAGTGTACAAGGGCATGAAGTACCGCGTGAAGAAGTCGCAGTTCATGACCGACCGCACCTTCATCATCATCGAGTAAGGCGACCATGCAGGACAGGAAGGTGCAACAGTGGCGCAAGCTGGGCATGGTGATCCGGCCCGACAAGCGCCTGTTCTGGGCGCAGACGCATTGCATGGTGCCCACGCCGCAGAGCCTGGGCAATGGCCTGGTACGCGTGTTCTTCTCCGGCCGCGATGGGCTGAACCGCTCGCACATCGGGCACGCCACGGTGGATCTTAACCAGTACGGCCGTCTTGTCGACTACACGGCCGAGCCCGTGCTGGCCCCCGGCGCGCTGGGCTGCTTTGACGACAACGGCGTGACGCCCTCCTGCGTGGTCGACCTGCCGGATGGCGAGCTGGGCCTCTATTACATCGGCTGGAATCCAGGTTCGACGGTGCGCATGCACATCTTCGGCGGCCTGGCGATCAGCAAGGATGGCGGCAAGAGCTTCGAGCGCTGGTCGCGCGCTCCCATCCTGGAGCGCAACCGCACCGACCCTTACCTGAACACCGCCCCTTGGGTCGTGCGCGATGGCGACGGCTACCGCATCTTCTACGTCTCCGGCCACGAGTGGCTGCACAAGGACCTGCCACGCTATAACATCAAGACCGGCACCTCCAAAGACGGCAAGAACTGGGTACGCGAAGGCCATGTGTGCCTGGACTTCCGCGACGAGACGGAGCATGCCCTGGCACGGCCCTATGTGGTGCTGGAGAACGGCCTGTGGCGCATGTGGTTCTCCTACAAGAGTACCGACTACCGCATCGGCTACGCCGAATCGCGCGACGGCCTCGCCTGGGAGCGCCTGGATCACCTGGCCGGCATCGACGTCAGCCCTTCCGGCTTCGACAGCGAAATGGTCGAGTACGGCGCCGTGGTGCGGTACGACGGGCGGCGCTTCATGTTCTACAACGGCAACAACTACGGGTTTGAGGGCATCGGCCTGGCGGTGAGCGAATGACGCGGGTGGCGATCATGCAGCCCACCTATCTGCCCTGGAGCGGATACTTCGGGCTGATGCAATCCGTCGATGTATTCGTGCTGCTCGACTCGGTGCAGTTCGCGCGCCGCTCCTGGCAGCAGCGCAACCAGATCAAGACGGCGAACGGCGCGCAATGGCTCTCGGTCCCGGTGCTCTCGAAAGGCAAGCGCGATCAGCTGATCAGCGAAGTGGAACTGGACAAGAGTTCGGGCTTCGCGGCCACGCATCGCCGCAGCATCGAGATGAGTTACGCGAAGACGCCGCATTTCAAGCGGTACGCGGACACGCTGCTGCCCTTGCTGGACAATAGCAGCCCGCTGCTGGCTGACATGACCATCGCCCTGATCCTGCAGTTGAAGGCGCAACTGGGCATCGAGACGCGGGTGCTGCGCGCCAGCGAGCTGGACGGCAACGGCGCCAGGGCGGACCTGCTGGCCTCGCTCTGCAAGCAAATCGGCGCCACCGCCTATGTTTCGCCGCCCGGCTCGAAGGACTATCTGGATGAATCGGATGCTTTTTATACGATCGGCGTGCCGGTGCAATATTACGAATTCAATCATCCGGAATACCTGCAACCCTTCGGCAAGTTTCTTCCCTATATGTCCGTCATCGACATGATGTTCAACTGCGGCGAACGCAGTTCGGCCCTGATCCAGGGCGCAAGCGAGGTATTGCAATGAAACGTCTGGCCATCATTCCCGCGCGTGGGGGTTCCAAGCGAATCCCCAACAAGAACATCCGCGATTTTTGCGGCCAGCCGATGATCACGCATGTGCTCGGCGCGGCGCGCGCCAGCGGCCTGTTCGCGAAGGTGCACGTGTCCACCGAGAGCGAGAGCATCCGCGACGTGGCGGCGCAATTCGGCTTTGCCCCCGATTTCCCCCGCCCGGCCGAACTGGCGGACGACCATACGCCTATCATGCCGGTGCTGCGCCATGCGGCGCAGGAGTATGCGAAGCGTGGCGAGCATTTCGACGAAGTCTGGCTGCTGATGGCCTGCGCGCCCCTTATCGATGCCAAGGACCTGGTCAGTGCAGCAAGACTGTTCCAGGAGGCGGGCGGCCAGCAGCCTCTGCTGGCGGTATCCGAATATCCGGCCCCGATTGAGTGGGCCTTCAGCCGAGGAGAGAACGGTGCGCTTACCCCGGTGCAGGCCGGCATGTTCGCGGTGCGGTCGCAGGATCTGCAGAAACGCTATTTCGATGCCGGCAGCTTCGCCGTTTTTCCGGCCAGGCGCGTGCTGGAATCCGAAGGCGCCGGTTCCGACAGCGGCTTCATCGGCTACCCCCTGCACAAGGGCACGGCCATCGACATTGACGACGAGCAGGACTGGCAGCTGGCCGAGGCGATCTATCGTGTCAAGGCCGCCCGCGCCGCCGCTTAAGGAGACGTTATGAAGATCGTTGCCACCATCGAAGCGCGCATGACCTCCTCGCGCCTGCCCGGCAAGGTGCTGCTGCCTGCCCTGGGCCGCCCTATGCTCGCGCACCTCACCTCCCGCCTGAAGGCCGCCCCTTCGATCGACGAGATCGTGCTGGCGACCACCGTCAACGCCACCGACGACGTGCTGGTCGAATTCGCAAAGCAGGACGGCATCAAGGTGTTCCGCGGCAGCGAGGAAGACGTGATGTCACGCGTGATCGGCGCCGCTGAATCGGCCCAGGCCGACGTGGTGGTGGAGATCACCGGCGATTGCCCGATCATCGACCCGGACCTCGTCGAGCAGACCATCCGCGTATTCAAGCGCAACGAAAAAGCGGTGTATTGCGCGAACTCCTTCATCAGCAGCTATCCGGACGGCATGGATACGCAGGTGATCACCCTCGAAGCGCTGAAGAAGTCCTTCTCGATGACCGGCGATCCGCTCGACCGTGAACACGTATCGCGCCACATCGTGCAGAACCCGCAGCTGTTTCCCCACGTCTACCTGATCGCTCCGCCCTCGCTGCACTGGCCCGGCTTGGGCCTGACGCTGGATGAGCCGGCCGACTACGAACTGATCCGCACCCTGATCGAGAACCTCGGTCGCGACAACCCCCTGTTCGGCTGCGGCGATGTGATCCGCTTCCTGCGCGCCAACCCGCAGGTGTTGAGAATCAACGACATGGTGCAACGCAAGGACGCGCGCCCAACGTGAAGCACAAGGTGCTCCTGATCGGCCTGGGCGCGGTAGGCATGGGCTACGACTTCGACACCACGGATGCTGGTGTCGTGTCCACCCACGCCCGAGCCTTTGCCAATCATGCGGATTTCGAGCTGGCCGGCGGGGTCGATACCGACGCGGGTGCCTGCGTGAGATTCCAGCAGCGCTATGGCGGCTGGGCCGGCACGGAAATGGCCAAAGGCTTGCGCGCCGTGAGTCCTGACGTGGTCGTGGTGGCCTCGCCCACGCAATGTCACGCCGGAGCTGTACAAGCGGCCCTGCGGCATGCCAAGCCCAAGCTGATCCTGTGCGAGAAGCCCCTCTCCTATTCGCTACAGGATGCGCGCGCGATGGTGGCCGCCTGCCGCGAAGCCGGCTGCCTGCTCTACGTAAACTACCTGCGCCGTGTCGAGCCGGGCGCGCTGGAAGTCAAGCGCCGCCTGCAAAGCGGTGCCATTGCCACCCCGCTCAAGGGCGTACTCTGGTACACCAAGGGCCTGCTGCATAATGGTTCGCACTTCTCCAACCTGCTGGAGTTCTGGCTCGGCCCGGTGGAGAAAATCAGCGTGATCAACGCCGGCCGCTCCTTTGGCGAAGCCGACTTCGAACCAGATGTTCAGGTAAAGTTTGCGGCAGGCGAGGTGACCTTCATGGCGGCGATGGAAGAGCATTTTTCGCATCACGAAATCCAGCTGGTCGCGCCGAACGGCTGCCTGCGCTACGAGCAGGGTGGCGGCAAGATAATCTGGCAGGGCGCGGCGCGCGACCCCGACTTTCCCGAATACACTGTGCTGTCCCTGCCCGGAGAAAGAATCGCCACCGAAAGCGCAAAGCTTCAGTGGTACGTGACCGACCACGTGAGCGCCTGCCTGCGTGGCCAGAGTTCGAGTTTGTGCAGCGGTGAAGATGCGCTGTGTACCCTGGAATCACTTTTGGAAATGAAGGCGGCACGATGAGCAAGCAAAGTGAGAACGACACCCTGGCCATCCTCGGTGGCCCCAAGCTGATCAACCACACTTTCGGCCGCTACAACCCGCTCGGCCCGGAAGAGGTCGAAGCCGCCAAGAAGGTGGTCCAAAGCGGCGTGCTCTCGCAGTTCCTCGGCTGCTGGGACCCGGACTTTTTCGGCGGCCCGAAGGTGCAGGAGTTTGAGCGCCAGTGGGAGAGCTACTTCGGCGTCAAGCACGCTGTCACCTTCAACTCGTGGACCTCGGGCCTGGTCGCCGCCGTCGGCGCCATCGGCATCGAGCCGGGCGATGAGGTGATCGTCAGCCCCTGGACCATGGCCGCCAGCGCCACCGCCATCCTGCACTGGAACGCCATCCCGGTGTTCGCCGACATCGAAACCGAGACCTTCAACCTGGATCCGGCCTCGGTTGAGAAGAACATCAGCGAGCAGACGCGCGCCATCATGTCGGTGGACATTGCCGGCCATTCGGCCGACATGGACGCCCTGCGCAAGATTGCCGACAAGCACAAATTGAAAATCATCTCCGACACTGCCCAGGCGCCCGGCGCCAAGTACAAGGGTAAGTTCGCCGGCACCCTGGCCGACATCGGCGGCTACAGCCTGAACTATCACAAACACGTGCACACCGGCGAGGGCGGCATTGCGGTCACCGACGATGACGATTTCGCCGACCGCCTGCGCCTGATCCGCAACCACGCCGAAGTGGTGGTGGAGGACAAGGGTGTGACCAACCTGAGCAACATGATCGGCCATAACTTCCGCCTCGGTGAAATCGAGTGCGCAATGGGCATCGAGCAGCTCAAGAAGCTGGACAGGATGGTGAAGTCGCGCCAGCGCATCGCCCAGAAACTCGACGCCGGCCTGGCCGGATTGCGCGGCCTGCGCACGCCGGTGGTCAAGCCCGACTGCACCCACGTCTACTACGTCTACTCGATGTACGTGGACATTGTGGCCCTGGGCATCAGCCGCCAGCGCCTGCACCAGGCCCTGCTGGCCGAAGGCGTGCCGGCCCTCGGTGCAAGCTACCAGAACCTGCACATGCTGCCGATGTACCAGAAGAAGATGGCCTACGGCAGCAAGGGCTTCCCGTGGACCTCCGAAATCTGCAAGCGCGAGGTCAGCTACGCGAAGGGCATCTGCCCGGTGGCAGAGCGCCTGCATGAGGCGGAGTTCCTCGGCTTCGGCATCTGCTCGCACGAGTACAAGGACGAGGAAGTGGACATGATCATCGCCGCCTTCCGCAAGGTGTGGCGCAACCTGGAGGCGCTGCGGTGATCCACCAGCTTGCCGATGGCTACCATTTGCGCGGCCTGCGCGAAAGCGACCTGGCCGGCCCGTATCCGTCCTGGTTCGAGGACCAGGAGGTGTGCAAGTACAATTCCCACGGCAAGTTCTTCCGCAATGCCCAGTGGTTCCGCGATTTCTACGACGGCCTGAACCGCGAGGATCAGGTGGTGTGGGCCATCTGCCACGAGGACGACGGCCATATTGGCAATGTCAGCCTGCAGAGCATCGCCGGCATCAATCGCAACGCGGAATACGCCATCCTGATCGGCAATCGCAAGCACTGGCGCAGGTCGGCTGGCCTGAATGCTTCGCTGGCACTGCTACGCCACGGCTTTGAAAAGCTCAATCTCGAACGCATCTACTGCGGCACGGCCTCCGGCAATCTCGGTATGCAGCGGCTTGCGCTCCGCATCGGTATGGTCGAGGAAGGGCGCCGCCGCAAACACCTCTTTCTTGAGGGTATCTGGCAGGACTTGGTCGAGTACGGCGTGCTGCGCGACGAATTCATGGGCATGCAGAGCTCCGCGAAATGATAGGCGTGGTAGGCCATGATGCTGGCGCGATGGAAATCATTTCCAGCCATATCCGCCGCCAGAACCTCGACTGCGGTTTCTGCGTGGAAGGCGCGGCCGTGAATGTGGTGGCGCGCAAGCTCGGCACTGTGCCGCTGCTGCCACTGGAAGCCCTGGTGGAGCAGAGCGAATGGCTTCTGTGTGGCACGAGTTTTCTCTCCGACCTGGAATGGCGCGCAGTCGGCCTGGCGCGACAGGCCGGCAAGCGCTGCGTGGTGGTGCTCGACCATTGGGTCAATTACCGCCAGCGCTTCACGCGGCACGGCCAATGGCACTGGCCGGACGAAGTCTGGGTGGGGGACGAGACCGCCGCCCGTATCGCGCGCGAAGACTTGCCGGAGCTAAAGCAAACGCTGGTGCCCAACGCCTATTTCATGGACATCCAGGACGAGATCAAGGCCCTTGCCGTGCCGCCGCGCGCACCGGGCGAAGGGCTCAGCATCCTGTACGTCTGCGAGCCGTTGCGCGACGACGGTATCGCCCTGCATGGCGACGAGCGCTACTGGGGTTATACCGAGGAAGAGGCCCTGTCCTACTTTCTCTCGCATGTGGGCAGCCTGGGCGGGCATGTCAACCGCATCGTCGTGCGGCCCCATCCCCAGGAGCCGCTGGGCAAATACGATTGGGCGGCAACGCAGTTCGACCTGCCGCTTATCTGCGGCGAAAAGAAGACCCTGCTCGAACAGGTCGCTGCCTGCGACATCGTGGCCGGCTGCGCCACCATGGCCATGATGGTGGGCCTGCTGGCCGGTAAGCGCGTGATCAGCTGCTTTCCGCCCGGCGGCAAAACCGTACCACTTCCGCAACGCGAGATCGAGGACATGTCGCGCCTGATCCTCGCTAGCCAAACGCAACATTAAGTTTTAATTGGAGTAGCTGCAATGCTCAAGCACTGTAAGGCCTGTAACCTGCCGGAAACCTACGAGACCATCGAGTTCGACGAGGAAGGCGTTTGCAACATTTGCCGCCAGAAGGAATTCAAAGACACGGCTATCGACTGGAGCGCGCGCAAGGAGCAGCTCGTCAAGCTGGTCGAGCAGTATCGCGGCAAATATGCCTACGACTGCATCGTGCCCTTTTCGGGCGGCAAGGACAGCACCTTCACCCTGCTCTACCTGATGAAGGAGTTCAAGATCAAGCCGCTGGTGGTGCAGTTCAACCACGGCTTCATGCGTCAGGGCCTGCTCAAGAACAACGAGCGCACCTTCCGCAAGCTGGGCGTGGACGTGATCAGCTTCACGCCAAACTGGCAGGTGGTCAAGTGCCTGATGCTAGAAGCGCTGATCCGTAAGGGCGACTTCTGCTGGCACTGCCACACCGGCATCTACTCCTACCCGATGCATCTGGCGATACATCAGCAGGTACCGCTGATATTCTGGGGCGAGCCTTCCTCCGAATACACCGCCTACTACGACTACCGCGATGACGAAGTCGAAGAAGTGGACGAGGAAAAATTCAACCGTTCCACCAACCTAGGCATCACCGCCGAGGACATGGCCGGCATGATCTCGGGCGACTTCGACTTCGATCCGCGCGACCTCAAGCCCTTCTCCTACCCGCCGCTGCGCGACCTGAAGAAACTGGGCTACCGCTCCGTTTGTCTGGGCTCCTACATCCCCTGGGACGTGAAGAAGCAGGTCGCCATCATCCAGAGTGAACTGGGCTGGCAGGGCGATCAGGTCGAGGGCATGCCGTGGAGCGAGTATCCCTACGAGAAAATCGAGTGTCATCTGCAAGGCGTGCGCGACTATATCAAGTACCTCAAGCGCGGCTACGGCCGCGTCACCCAGATGACCGCGCTGGACCTGCGCAACAAGCGGATTGCCCAGGAAAAGGCGCGCGAACTGATCGACGAGTACGAAGGCCGCAAGCCACCCTCGCTGATGCTCTTTCTCGAATACCTGGGGATTACGGAAGATGAGTTCAACGCCATCGTCGCCAAGACGGTGGTGCCGCCTTACGAGCCCAACTTCAACGCAGAGTTCGCCCCCAAGACCGCGGACTTCAACAACTGGTACCGCGAGCCCGAGGACAACCGCGGCATCCGGCGCAAGATCGTGCCGATCGTGAAGGGGTAAGCCCGGGGCATTCGCGAGCAACTGGATCATGATCGGCATCCTCGACATAGGTATGGGCAACCTGCGCTCAGTACAGAACGCCGTGTACCAGAACGGCTTCGACCCGGTCGTGGTCCACGCTGCGGCCGAGTTCGACGATCTGACCCATCTGATCCTGCCCGGTGTGGGCAACTTCAGCGCAGCCATGCCGGAGATCGAGACTCGCGCGCTGCGTAAGCCCATCATCGAATTTGTCGTCAGTGGGCGACCGTTGCTCGGCACATGCTTGGGTATGCAATTGCTGATGGGCGTGGGCGAGGAAGGCGGCATTCACGCGGGCCTGGAGCTGATTCCGGGCCGGGTGACGCACCTGACCGGCGAAGGCCTGCGCGTGCCGCACGTGGGCTGGAACATGCTCAACATGACGCGCCCCCATCCCCTCTTCGAGGGCATCAAGAAGGGGCGCGATTTTTACTTCGTGCACAGTTACGTGGCAGTGTGCGAAGACGGAAACGATCTGCTCGGGAGCACCGAATACGGCGGCCCTGTTACAGCGGTAATTGGGCGCGCCAACGTGGTCGGCATCCAGTTCCACCCAGAGAAGAGTCAAGTGAATGGCTTACGCATGATCGAGAATTTCTGCAACTGGGACGGCCAGTGCTGAAGCGCCGCATTATCCCCGTGCAGTTGCTGATGAATGGCCGGCTGGTCAAGACCCGGCGTTTTGTCGACTGGCGCGACGTCGGCGACCCGGTAAAGAGCTCGGCCGTATACAACGCGCAATACGCCGATGAACTGATTTTCCTAAATATCGCCCGTGACCGTGCATCCGTGCAACCGCTCGCCGAGCTGATTGAGAAGGTTTCGCTGGAGTGCTTCATGCCTCTGTCTGTGGGCGGCGGCATCCGCAATTTCGACGATGCGGCCTACCTCATCCAGAACGGAGCGGACAAGGTCGTCATCAACAGCGCGGCCTATCGTGACCGCGAATTGATCAGTCGCATCGCTGACCGCTTCGGTACCCAGGCTGTGATCGTGGCTATCGACGCAAAGTGCGAAGTCGATGGATATGTCGCCGTCTCGGCCAGTGCCAGCCAGAAGGAGCCGGTCACCCTTGAAGAACACATTCGTGAATGCGAAGCCGCCGGAGCCGGCGAATTCATGATCCAGTCGGTCGACCAGGACGGCACCATGGAAGGTTTCGACCTGACCCTGCTGCGCATGGCCTGCGCCGCGGCCAAGGTGCCGGTGATCGGCTGCGGTGGCTCCGGCCAGTACAACCACCTCAAGGAAGCTTTCCTTAAAACGGAGGTCAGCGCATTGGCCTGCGGCAGCCTGTTCAATTTCTCCGACAGCAACCCACTCCGCGCCAAGGCGTTTCTGAGCAACTACGGCCTGCAGTTCAAGGTCGTCTGAGCCCCATGATTCTCGACAAAACCCTGCAAACCCCGCGCCTGAATCTGCGCATGATGAGCGCGGCCGACGCCAGCACAGCCTACCTGTCGTGGATGCGCGACCCGGTGGTCAACCAGTACCTGGAGAGCCGCTTCTCCGTGCCCGGATGCACGCAGGACCTGGTCGGCTTCATCGAATACGTCAACGCCAGCCCCGACAGCCTGCTGCTCGGCATCTTCCTGCGCGAGGACGGCCGCCATATCGGCAACATCAAGATCGGCCCGGTGGTTACGCGCCATGCGCGCGCGGAACTGGGCTACCTGATCGGCGACCGCGACGCCTGGAATAAGGGCTACGGCAGCGAGGCCATCCGCGAAGTGGCCCGCTACGGCATCGAGGAGCTGGGCATGGCGAAGATCACCGCCGGTATCTACGAAACCAACATTGGCTCGGCCAAGGCGCTGCTCAAGGCGGGTTTCACTCTAGAGGCGACCATTTCGTCCCACGTCATCTGTGACGGCCAGCGTATTGCCTCGCAACTCTACGGCCTGGATGCGCCGCTGCGCACGTGAACGCGGCAGATGCGACGAGCCGCAACGAGGATCGCGCCAGGGCAGTGTTCCGCAAATAACATTCATGGGCGGCGCGCGGCACTGATGCTCAGCCCACTGACCCTAGCATAGAAGAGCCTAAACCATGTTTTCGAATTTCACGCAGAAGGTGATGCGGCGCTTGCGCCGGCTGGCAAACCTGCCCGTCCTGTTCCGTTTCCGTGCCCACAACCGCAAGGTGCTCGGCACCGGCAGCAAGAACGGTGGCGACGCCCCCATCATGCTGATGGAACTGAACGCCATGCACTCGGCGCACATCGCTTATGCCTATCTCGCTGACGAAATGGCGAAAAGCCGTGGCGCGCAGACCAAGACTTATGCGCCGCGCGCGCTAAAGGGCGTCAAGCAGAAACTGTCCTTTCGTCTCAAGGCCTTGGTGGGGTGGGCGCATTTCGGCACCTATAAGTCTTTCGGGGCGAACGAATTCCTCGAGATCAAGCTCACGGACGCGCAGCGCGAGCGCGCCAGGGCACTGTATGACCAGACTCTGCCGTGCCTGAAAAGCACGCGCGACGTGGAAGACATGCACATCAAAGGCGTATGGTTCGGTGACTTGGTGTATGACACCTACCTGATGGCCACACTTAAGCCCACCATTAACCTGGCGGATGAGGATTTCAAACAGTTTCTGCTGGAGTCCCTTGAGCTTTATACCTTCTGGGATGACTATCTCACCAACCACAAGGTGTGCGGCGTCAACGTCAGCCACTGCGTGTACAACCTGGCCATCCCCCTGCGCCTGGCCGTGTACCGCGACATCCCGGCCTTCCAGGCCAACGTCACACACGTCTACAGACTGAGCCGCGACAATCTCTTCGCCTATAACGACTTCTTCCATTTTCGCGAGCGCTTCGCCGAACTGCCTGAGGACGTGCGTGAAGCCGGCATCGCCCTGGCCCAGCGTCGCATCCAGCGGCGCTTCTCCGGCGAAGTGGGCGTCGATATGGCCTACTCTACAAAGTCAGCTTATGTGGCCCCCAAACACTCCCGTCTGCTGCGGGCATCGGAAAAGAAGAAGATCCTCATCGCTACGCACTGCTTCTTTGACAGCCCACACAGCTACGGCAAGAACACCTTCCCCGACTTCTATGAGTGGATGGATTTCCTCGGCAAGATGACTGAATGCACTGACTACGATTGGTACATAAAGACCCACCCGGACTTCCTGCCCGGCACCAAGGAAATCATCGACAGTTTCATCGCGCGCTATCCCAAGTTCACTCTGCTGCCGGCCGACGCCTCGCACCACCAGATCATCGCCGAAGGCATAAACTTGACCCTCACCTCGTACGGCACCATCGCCTTCGAGTACGCGGCCCTTGGCATCCCGGTGATCAACGCCTCGATGAACAACCCGCACGTCGCCTACGACTTCAACTTGCACGCACCAGACCCGGAGACGTACCGCCGCATGTTGCTCAACCTTGACAAGCTCGACTTCCACATCGACAAGCGTCAAGTCTACGAATACTACTTCATGCGCCACATCTATAACACTGAGGACATCTTCTTCGAGAACTACGAAAAATCCATTGAGGAAATCGGTGGCTACAACGCGCAATTCACCTACATGGCGTACAAAAAATGGCTTGCCGAGTGGACGCCAAGCAGGCATGAGAAGATTGTGAACGCGCTGCACGCATTTGTGGCGTCTGGCAAGTTCCGCATGGACTATACGCTCTACGGCCAAGAGTTCTCGCTGGCCTCTCTTGGAGACACGCAATGATTGCAGTAATCCTCGCCGGCGGCCTGGGCACCCGCATCTCCGAAGAGACGCACTTAAGACCCAAGCCGATGATAGAGATAGGTGGCAAGCCCATCCTTTGGCACATCATGAAGTCCTATTCCGCGCACGGCGTGAACAACTTCGTCATCTGCTGCGGTCATACGGGTTACCTGATCAAAGAATACTTCGCCAATTACTTCCTGCACATGTCCGACGTCACTTTCGATATGCAGAATAACCAGATGGAAGTGCACCAGCGTAAGGCCGAGCCCTGGCGTGTCACCTTGGTCGACACCGGCGACGGCACCATGACCGGCGGGCGATTGAAGCGCGTGGCTGACTACCTAAGGAATGAAGAGTCATTCTGTTTCACTTATGGCGACGGCCTCTCGGACCTGGACATCTCCCGCGAAATTACATTCCATAAACAACACGGCAAGCTAGCTACCGTCACTGCCGTACAACCCCCGGGCCGCTACGGCGCGCTCAGATTGCAGGGCAACGCCGTGACAGGCTTCACCGAAAAGCCACGCGGCGATGGTGCGCGCATCAACGGCGGCTTCTTCATTCTCTCGCCTAGTTGCATTGACCTGATCGCCGACGACAATACCAGTTGGGAGGGCGAGCCCCTGTCCGAGCTCGCCCTCCGGGGCGAGCTAATGGCTTTCCAACACGACGGTTTCTGGCAGCCCATGGACACTCTGCGCGAGAAGAACATGCTCGAAGACCTGTGGGCTTCAGGCAAAGCGCCCTGGAGGGTCTGGCAATGAACCGCGAGCTCTGGCGCGGCAAAAGGGTTTTCCTGACCGGTCACACCGGCTTCAAGGGAGGCTGGCTGGCGCTCTGGCTCAGCGAAATGGGAGCCGACGTTTACGGTTATGCCCTGGCGCCGACCACTACACCGGATTTGTTTGTCACGGCGAAGATTGCCAATCGCCTGGCCGGTAGCACCATTGCTGACATCCGCGATACCACAGCTTTGCATAAGGCTGTTCACGCGGCACAACCAGAGATCGTTTTCCATCTGGCTGCCCAACCGTTGGTGCGCTACTCCTATCAGGCACCGGCCGAGACTTATGCCGTCAACGTCATGGGTACGGTCAATTTGCTTGAGGCGGTACGTGGCGTGGCCGGGGTACGTGCAGTGGTGAATGTTACCACCGACAAGTGCTATGAGAATCGCGAAAGAAACGAGCCTTACGTTGAAGACGAGGCGCTCGGCGGTCACGACCCCTACTCCAGCAGCAAGGCCTGTTCCGAGCTGGTGACCTCGGCTTATCGTCGTTCCTTTATGGAATCATTGGCCGTCGGCCTCGCCAGCGCACGCGCTGGCAATGTAATCGGCGGCGGCGATTGGTCGAACGACAGACTGGTGCCTGATTTTCTGCGCGCTATCGATTCAGGCAAGACTTTGATGATCCGTTATCCCGGCGCAATACGCCCCTGGCAGCATGTGCTGGAGCCGCTCTCTGGGTATCTGTGCCTGGCCGAGCGCTTGGCCACCGATGTGCATTTTGCCCAGGCCTGGAATTTCGGCCCGGACGACAAGGATGCACACTCGGTCCAGTGGATTGTCGATAAGTTGTGCCTCAGCATTCCGGGCACCACCTGGCAGTGCGAAACCGGACAGCAGCCGCACGAGGCCGGTACGCTTAAGCTCGATAGTGCCAAGGCCCGGCAGCAGCTGGGTTGGCGACCGCGCTGGAACCTAGATACTGCGCTGGAAAAAACCGTAACCTGGCATCAGGCCTGGCGACGGGGCGACGACATGCAGGCCTTCAGTCTTGCGCAGGTGCGAGAATATCTGGAGTCGCCAGAGCAATGAGCGCACGTTTCGATATTGATCCCACAGCATTGACCGGCCTGAATGTGCTGACACGGAAGCATATCGGCGATAGCCGCGGTTGGTTTGAACGCATGTTCTGTATCCATGAGCTGCAAGAGGTGTTGGGTCAGCGAAGCGTGGTGCAGATCAACCAAACGCTGACGCAGCAGAAGGGTAGTGTGCGCGGCATGCATTTCCAGCATGCGCCTAGTGCCGAGATGAAATTCGTCTCCTGCCTGCGTGGCGAAGTTTTCGATGTGGCCGTGGATCTGCGGGCGGGTTCAGCTACCTTTCTGCAATGGCATGCTGAGATGCTGAGTGCCGACAACCGTAAGATCCTGGCGATCCCGGAGGGATTCGCTCATGGCTTCCAGACCCTTACAGACGATTGCGAAATGTTTTATCTTCATACCGCCGCCTACGATCCCGCAGCCGAAGGCGGGCTGAACCCGCAGGACCCGGCGCTAGCAATTACCTGGCCGTTGCCGATTACCGAGCTGTCCGCGCGTGATGCAAGTCATCCCCTCATTGTTGCCGGCTTCACGGGGGTACGCCTGTGAAGTGTCGTCACTGCGCAAGCGAGCTGACCTTGCCGCTGGTGGATCTCGGTAGTGCGCCACCATCGAATTCCTATCTAACCGCGCGTACCCTGCATGCGCCCGAGAAGTGGTTTCCATTGCGAGTACTGGTGTGCGAGCAATGCTGGCTGGCTCAGACCGAGGACTTTGCTCAGTCCGATGAACTGTTTGATGCCAACTACGCCTATTTCAGTGGCTTTTCGACCAGCTGGCTGACGCATTCGGAGCGTTACGTTGTCGACATGACGGCCTTACTGGGCTTGAATGCGGATTCACATGTGGTTGAAGTCGCCGCCAATGACGGGTATCTGCTCCAGTATGTACTGGCGCGAGGAATTCCATGCACCGGCGTTGAGCCGACCGCCAGCACTGCGGCCGCGGCGCGAGCTAAGGGTATTCCCATTGTCGAGGAGTTCTTCGGGCTACGGCTCGCGCAACAACTGGCAGGCCAGGGCAAGCGGGCTGATCTGACGGCGGCCAACAATGTGCTGGCACATGTACCGGACATCAACGATTTCGTTGCCGGCTTTGCCGTCCTGCTCAAGGATAATGGCGTAGCCACTTTCGAATTCCCGCACCTGCTGAGATTACTCGCCGAAACCCAATTCGACACCATTTACCACGAACATTTCTCCTATCTTTCCCTGACGGCTGTCCAACGCATCTTCCGCACCAATGGGTTAGATGTATTTCGTGTCGACGAGCTACCCACGCACGGTGGCAGCATGCGAGTATTTGCCCAACGCAGCGAGAGTGGCAAGCGTGCCATCGAAGCTAGTGTTGGTGCCATGCTGACACAGGAGGCCGCCTCCGGCATGCTGCAGTCCGAGCACTATCGAAACTTTCAGGCGCGCACCGACCGCATCAAGCACCAATTGATGCAATTCCTGCTGGATGCGCAGCGTGAGGGCAAGACCGTTGCTGCCTACGGTGCTGCCGCCAAAGGTAATACACTACTTAACTACGCTGGCATCCGTCCGGATCTGGTGGCCTTTGTGGCGGACCGCAATCCAGCCAAGCAGGGCAAATGTATGCCGGGCAGTCGTATTCCCATCGTCGACGAGAATGCGCTCAAGGCGGCGAGGCCCGATTACATCCTGATTTTTCCCTGGAATTTGAGGGCCGAGCTCACGCAGCAGCTGGCCTATGTCAAGGACTGGGGCGGCAAGCTCGTCACAGCTGTGCCGAATCTCCAGATCGCATGAAGAAGCGCGTCCTGCTCACCGGTGCAACCGGCTTTGTCGGCCGGCAGGTTCTCGAGGCGCTGCGCAAGGCCGATGTCGACTTGCTTCTGGTAGTCCGCGATGGCAGCGAATCGCGTTTGCCGCTCGCCAGTGTGGTGGAAGTCGTGCGCACGAGGGATCTCTTCAAGGAAAGCATTGAGTGGTGGGCGGCCGTCTGCCAGAGCGTGGATATCGTAATACACGCCGCCTGGTATGCTGAACCCGGCGTGTATATGCAGTCGCCGAAGAATTTTGATTGTCTTGCCGGCACACTGAAACTGGCGTCCGGATGCGTGAAGGCGGGCGTGCAGCGCTTCGTCGGTATCGGCTCCTGTTCCGAATACGATATGCGCGTCGGCCACCTTTCGATTGACACACCATTGCGCCCCATCACACCATATGCGGGAGCCAAGGCCGCCACTTTTCTGGCTTTGTCGACACTCTTACCGCAGCAAGGCATCGCATTCGCTTGGGCGCGACTTTTCTACCTCTATGGCGAAGGCGAAGATGCTCGTCGTCTGGTGCCTTATCTGCGCGCCCGTCTTTCTGCCGGCGAACAAGCAGAGCTTACGAGCGGCACGCAAATACGAGATTATCTTGATGTTGCCGATGCCGGCGCACAGATTGCCGCGCTTGCGCTGGGAACAGTGTGTGGTGCCTTCAATATCTGCTCCGGCCATGCCCAGACCGTACGCGAACTTGCAGAACAGATTGCCGACGAATACGACCGCCGCGACTTGCTGAGGTTTGGGGTACGCGCCGACAATCATTTCGACCCGCCTTGCGTGGTCGGCATACGGAATGCGGCATGTTGAAGCTACTTTACGAACAAGCCGACTATCCGGTATTTCAGAATCGCATGTATGACTCTGCGCAGGAGGGCAAAGACTGTCCTAAGGGCGATATCCGTCTGGTGGAGGATGGAGTGACCGGATTGGTATACAACGCCGCCTTTTGTCCAAATTTGATGAACTACGATGGCAACTACCAGAACGAGCAGGGCGTTAGCAGCTATTTTCGTCGGCATCTGGATGCCGTAGCAGATATCGTCGACCATCATCTGGGGCGTCAGCGCCTGGTCGAAGTCGGTTGCGGCAAGGGCTTCTTCCTTGAGCTTTTACTTCAGCGCGGCAGCGATATCACTGGCTTCGATGAAACCTATGAAGGTGCGAATCCGCGCGTGCGGTGCCAATACTACGGTCCCGGCGTGATTGATCAGGCCGCAGGCCTGGTGCTTCGCCATGTACTTGAACACGTGCAGGATCCTTTCAGTTTCCTGCAGTTATTGCGCGACGCCAATGGTGGCAGCGGCCGCATCTATATCGAGGTGCCATGCTTCGACTGGATCTGCGAACACAAGGCCTGGTTCGATATCTTTTACGAGCATGTGAACTATTTCCGCCTTGCAGATTTTCGTCGCATGTTCGGCCAGATCGTCGATTGCGGCCATCTCTTCGGCGGACAGTATCTTTACTTGGTGGCAGAGCTCTCTTCCCTGCGCTCACCGGTCTACGATGCGGCCGATCCTGTGCGCTTCCCGGCAGATTTCACGCGTCAGGTCGACGCGCCTATTGCTGTAGGCAATCGCAGCGCCGTCTGGGGCGGCGCCTCAAAGGGCGTCATCTTCACGTTGCTAATGGATAGGGCCGGCTACGCAGTGGATGCTGTCATCGACATCAATCCGGCCAAGCAGGGCAAGTACCTGGCTGCGACCGGGATACAGGTGCAATCGCCGGAGCAGGCACTGCCAAAGTTGCCGCCCGGCTCCACCGTATTCGTCATGAATTCGAATTACCTGGACGAGATCAAGCGAATGTCCAACAACGCATACCACTATATCGGGGTCGACAATGAGTGATTTTGAGAAGGAAGTCGCCGCGCGCCTTGCCGCGGCACCAGACAATAAGGTGCTGCAGGCGGCATCCCGAGAATTTCTGCTCGCCACCATAGAGGCGCGCTATTCCTACAACTTTTCCTGGCAGGGCCGCCCCATCATTCAGTATCCGCAGGACATTGTGGCCATGCAGGAACTGATCTGGAAGGTTAGGCCCGATCTCATCATAGAAACAGGTATTGCCCACGGCGGTTCTCTGATCTTCAGCGCATCCATGTTGGCCCAGCTCGATCTTTGCGACGCCATCGAGTCCGGCGAGAAGCTCGATCCGCGCGTATCGAAGCGCAAGGTCCTCGGGCTGGACATCGATATTCGCGCCCACAACCGCGCCACCATCGAGGCTCATCCGATGGCATCGCGCATCCAGATGATCCAGGGCTCGAGCATCGCGCCCGAAATCGTGGACCAGGTCAAGACCGTCGCCGCCAACTACAGGCGCATCCTGGTCTGTCTCGACAGCAACCATACGCATGATCACGTTCTGGGTGAACTCGAGGCTTATGCCCCGCTCACCAGCGTGGGCAGCTACTGCGTCGTGTTCGACAGCGTGGTCGAGGACATGCCCAAGGAGATGAGTTTCGACCGCCCCTGGGGACCCGGCAACAACCCCAAGACTGCCGTCTGGAAATATCTTGAGACTCACAATGAGTTCGAAATCGACAAGACGGTCCAGGACAAGCTGTTAGTGACCGTGGCGCCGGACGGCTTTCTGAAAAGAGTCGCCTGAGTTAATGATCGAGATTGGGGCGCGGGAGCACGGGGAACTACCGCTAGTATCTATCGGGCTGCCCGTCTACAACGGTGAAGGCAGCGTAGGCAAGGCAATCGCTGCCTTCCAAGCACAGTCCTTTGGGAACTTCGAACTTATCATTTCTGACAATGCCTCGACTGATGGCACCGAGGCGATCTGCCGCGAAGCCGCTTCGCGCGATAGTCGGTTGCGCTATGTACGTCAGCCTCACAACTTGGGCGCTACGGGCAACTTCAAGTTTGTGCTAAACCAAGCGCGGGGCCGCTACTATATGTGGGCAGCGGCGGATGATCTTCGCACACCGGATTTTTTGGCGGGGAATGTGGCTTTCTTGGAAAGCCATCCCGAGTACGTCGCGTCCACTTGCCCAAACTGCTTTGAAGGCGAGGAGGATCAACCGATTAAGTGGATCCATTTTTCCATCGCAGGCAATCTGAGCGAGCGCTATCTGATTTTTCTGAGTAATTGCTGGCGGTCACACGGCATTTTTTATTCTTTGATGCGCACCGAAGTCATCCGTCAATGCGAGATTCCGGGCCAGTCGTTTACGGCGGCGGACTGGGCCATCGATTTTTTTCTCGCTAGCCGTGGCGGCGTCCACCGTATTCAGACGGGCTTGACCGTCTTCGGACGGCAAGGGCTCAGCAGCCGGGCTGGCGCCTGGCGTGTCTTCCGCAATCAGTCGCTTGAAATATTCTTGCCCTTTTACCGCTTCTCCGGCTACGCGCTTAGGTTGATGAAGCCCTTGCCCCCGTGGGAATGGCTGCATGTTTTCATGGTCTTGCTTAAGCTCAACCTGAAGGCCAGCGTAGACCAGGCTCACGCAGCTCTGTATGCATACTATTGCCGACATTTTAAATCGGCCAAGCAATGAGGAATAGCCTCCACATGGGATCGATCAGTGCAATCAAAAACAAGGCTGCGGCCTGGCTACACCGCTCTCACGCGCCTTTGCGGCACATCTTGGAGCGCCAGGCCGTCATGCAGGCGCTCGCGCTCGCGCGTCACAACCGTGCGCTTTCCTCGCTGCACGACTTGGGTGAAGTTGAGTTTTCTGCATTTTCCCAGTGGGGAGAGGATGGCATCATCGATTGGCTGGTGTCACGCGTGCCGGATATTCCCAAGACCTTCATCGAATTCGGTGTCGAGGATTATCGGGAGTCCAACACGCGCCTTCTGCTGCAATTGCGCAACTGGCGCGGGTTGGTCATGGATGGCTCTGCGGACCATATCGGCGACATCCGTAGTCAGGACATCTATTGGCGTCACGGATTGACCGCTAAATGCGCCTTCATTGACCGGGACAATATTAATAGCCTGCTTAAAGGCGAGGGAATGGTCGGGCAGGTGGGTCTGCTGAGCGTGGATATCGATGGCAATGATTACTGGGTCTGGAAGTCGATCGATGTGGTGAGTCCGGCCATCGTTGTTGCGGAATACAACGCGGTGCTCGGGGATATCCATGCCTTGACCGTCCCTTATCGTGCCGATTTCCAGCGAACGCAGGCCCATCATTCCAACCTGTATTTCGGCGCTTCCCTACCTGCCCTGATCCAGCTTGGCAGGCATAAGGGCTATTGCTTCATCGGTACTACCTCGACCGGTTGCAATGCCTTCTTTGTCAGGGACGACCTCGCCGCCAAGGTGGCTCCTGCCTTGTCGGGTGCTTGGGGTTATCCGTCGCAGGTGAGGGAGGCCCGGGATGAGAACAGGGCCCTCCTGTTCCTCGATGGTGCGGCCCGGGCCAAACAGATTGCCCATCTGCCTTTGGTGAATCCCCAGACCGGGGCGGAAACCAGCCTCGCGGAATGCGGCGAACTGTACTCCGAGGCCTGGAAGGTTGGACAGAGGGCACTGATTTGAGGGTTGCGTTCGACGAGCAGGTGTTCTTGCTGCAGGAATACGGCGGGATTTCGCGCTATTTGTGCAGTCTCGTGCGTGAATTCTCTGCTCGGTCCGAAATACAGGCCCGCGTCTTTGCGCCCGTGCATTTCAACCGAAATCTCGAATCCCTGGAGCAGAACCTGTGTTCGGGGCGCCGTCTGCCACGGTTGCACCCGAAATTGGCTCGTCTGGTCATGATGGCCGGTAAGGCGCTGGCTCGCCGGGAGATCTCCCGTTTCAAGCCTGATATCGTCCATGAAACCTATTTTTCGGAAGACGATTTTCGACCCAACTTGGCTCGCCGGGTCCTGACGGTCTACGATCTGATCCATGAGCGTTATCCGGATCTGTTCATCAACAGTGGTGGAACAACTCGCCCAAAGAAAATAGCAGCCAACCGCGCGGATCACGTGATCTGCATTTCGGAGAGTACCCGACGCGATGTCGTCCAGTACTGTGGTGTTCCGGAGGAACGTACTTCCGTCGTCTATCTTGGAGTTGATGTGGATTTCGTGCAGGCAGTCACTCCGGCCCGGCGATATCATCCCCGGCCATTTCTGCTCTATGTTGGTGCCCGGGGGGGCTACAAGAATTTTGAACGGCTGGTAAGGGCCTTTGCCCGTTCCGAACATTTGCGTCAAGAGTTCGATCTGCTCTGTTTTGGGGGCGGACCGATGGCTGCCTTCGAACGCGAACTGGCAGTGGCTTCGGGTCTGCGCCCCGATCAGGTGATGCAGATGGGGGGCGGAGACGACATCCTAGCCGCCTTGTACCAGCAGGCGGTGGCCTTCATTTATCCTTCACTATACGAAGGATTCGGCATTCCACCACTGGAAGCTATGGCTGTCGGCTGCCCGGTCATCTGCAGCAACAGCAGTTCGTTGCCGGAGGTGGTGGGGGAGGCAGCCGAGACCTTTGATCCCCTGGACGAGGAGGCCATACTGGCCGCCATGGAGGCCGTGCTGGAGTCCCCCAGCCGGCGGAGCGCCTTGGTTGCCGCAGGGCGGACCCGCTATCAGCAGTTCACTTGGGAAAAGTGTGCCCGGGAAACCGAGGCAATCTACCGGAAGCTAATATGAAAAATGCCTTGATCTGCGGCGTCTCCGGTCAAGATGGCGCCTATCTGGCCCAGTTGTTACTGAGCAAGGGCTATCAGGTCTGGGGTACTTCTCGTGATGCCCAAGTGGCCAGTTTCGCCAACCTGGAGCGACTTGGCATCTGGGAGCAGGTGAGGATGTTGTCCATGGCGCAAAGCGACTTCCGGAGTGTGCTCAATACCCTTGCCCGCTCCGAGCCTGACGAAATATATTTCCTGTCCGGTCAGAGTTCGGTGGGACTCTCCTTCGATCAGCCGGCGGAAAGTATCGAGAGCATTGTCTATGGCGCTCTCAACCTTTTGGAGGCAGTACGTTTTCTGGGGCGTCCGGTACGGATCTATCACGCCAGTTCCAGCGAGTGTTTCGGCGATGTGGTGCCCGGGGAACGGGCCTGCGAACTGACGCCGTTCCGCCCGCGCAGTCCCTATGGGGTTGCCAAGGCTTCGGCCCATTGGTTGATTGCCAATTATCGGGAGGCTTACGGGCTTTACTGCTGCAACGGCATTCTGTTCAACCACGAGTCGCCTCTCCGTCCTGCACGTTTCGTAACTCGGAAGATCGTAGCTGCTGCTTGCCGTATCGCCGCCGGTTCCGGGGAGCGCCTATCTCTCGGTCGTTTGGATATCGCTCGCGACTGGGGTTGGTCGCCGGATTTCGTCGAGGCCATGTGGCGCATGCTGCAGCAGGATGCGCCCGACGACTATGTCATCGCCACCGGAGAGTCCCACACGCTGGAGTACTTCGTTGGCACTGCCTTTGCCCAGGTTGGACTGGACTGGCGGTCCCATGTGGATATTGATCCAACTCTTTTCCGACCTTCGGAAATCGCCCATAGTGCCGGTAATCCTGAGAAGGCCATGAAGGGGCTGGGCTGGAAAGCCGGGGTGGCGTTCCCGGAGTTGATCGCCAATCTGGTCCGGGCCGAACAGACCGTTCTGGCCTCGAAATACTGAGTCATGGCCGATTTCCTCCTGACCATCGTCACGGTGACGAAGAACTGCGCCGCAACCATAGACAGAACGCTCGACTCCGTCAGCGCCGTGAAGCGGCCCGGGGTGGAATACGTGGTGGTGGACGGGGTTTCGACCGATGCCACTCTGGAGGCCATCCGCGCCCGGGGGGGGCTGGTGGACCGACTCGTCAGCGAGCCGGATAGCGGCATTTACAACGCCATGAACAAGGGGGTCGGGCTGGCCAAGGGGCGTTACGTGCTCTTCATCAACGGCGACGATGCCCTTGTGGCAGATGGGTTTTCTGCTGTTATGGACACCATGTCCCATGGGCAGGACGGAATCATTTGTGCCAACACTCTGGTGGGCGAGCTTGGGTCGCCAGCCGAGACTCTGGTGGCCAAACCCTGGCGTCTGCCATTCTTCAATTCTATTCCCCACCCCTCATCGTTCGTGCGCCGCGACTTGCTGCTTCGCACCCCGTTTCGCGAGGATTTGCGCATCGTGTCGGATTACGATTTCTTCCTCGGCGCCTATCTGGCCAGACAGTCTTTCCGCGTGCTGCCAGTGGTGACGGCCCTGCACCAGCGCGGCGGCGCTTCCGGTGATGTCCAGCGCTCCCAGGCGGAACTGGAGAGAGTACGGCGCGAGCGGCTGGGCTGGAGTTATCCGCTCATCAACGGCGTTGCTGCCTTGTATCGGCAATGCAAGCGTGCGATTCGAGGAAGGGCGGCATGACCGGGCTCCGGCAACCTGTCGTGGTCGGTCTTTCCGGCGGTCTGGGCAACCAGATGTTCCAGTATGCCGCCGGGCGCTCCCTGGCGATTCGGCTCGGCGTGCCCCTGGTTCTGGATTTGGCCTGGTTTGGCGGCCAGCCGGAGCGGCAGTTTGCTCTTTCACCGTTCCGCATAGAGGCCGTACAACATTCACAGCCCCCCTGGCTGCTGCCCCGTGGCCGTGCACTGGCATCCCGCCTTTCCCGTCGCTGGCTACCACGCATCATGGGCGTTCCGGTGTGGCGCGAACCCCACTTTCATTACTCAACGGAATTTGCCGCATTGTCCGTACCTGTCTTCCTGGAGGGCTACTGGCAAAGCGAGCGTTATTTCCGGGACATCCGGCCCCGGCTGTTACAGGAGTTCGCCCTGCGGGAGCCCTTGCCGCCTGCTTGTGCCAAGCTCCTCGAAGAAATAAGGGGGTGCGATGCCATTTGCGTCCATGTCCGTCGCGGCGATTATTTGAGTAATCCGGTAGCGGCCAAAGTCCACGGCACTTGCTCAGTAGATTACTACTACGCAGGGGTCGGCGAGCTTTGCCAAGGATTGGCACGGCCCCACTGCTTTGTTTTTTCAGATGATTCCGCCTGGGTACGAGCTTCATTTGCATTCGATTGCCCCATGACGGTGGTAGACGTGAACGGTCCGCTTGATGCTCATCTGGATCTGGTGCTGATGGCGGCCTGTTGCCATTTCCTCATCGCCAACAGTTCTCTGAGCTGGTGGGGTGCGTGGCTGGGAGACTACGCTTGGAAAAAGGTCATTGCGCCGGCCCGCTGGTTCCTGACCGAGGATAAGGACACCCGGGATCTTCTGCCGGATTGCTGGCAACGGCGCTGAATCACCGATGCGGATTCTGCTGACCTCTCCCACCTACCCGCCCTTCAACAGTGGGCTCGGCAATGCTGTGGCACAGCAGGCCGCCTGCCTGGCCCGGGCCGGGCACGAGGTGGTGGTGGCTACCGGGGGGGGACAACGCGGATCTAGGGGAGCGGACGGCATTCGGGTCGAGACCTTTGCTTTATCCGGAGCAGATTGTTGGCTACAGCCCATCCGGGGCGAGGTAGCCGCATACACAGACTTTCTGCGTCACAACGTTTGGGATGTAGTGCTGCTCAACGCCTGGCAGAACTGGGCAACCGATCTGGCGCTGCGCCACTTGGACGAGATCCCCGGTCGCAAGTTCGTCTATAGCCATTGCATATCCACCAACGTCTTCTATCCCCACCAGCCCCTGCGCTCACTCCTCCGGTATTTGGCCTGGCGCCCGTATTGGTTGCGTCTGCCACGCTTCATGAAGCGCCTTGATGGCGTGCTGTTCCTGGCCGGCGGGGGCTCGGACACCCGCTTTGATGATCTGCACATTGCCAAGGAATACGCTATGCCGCTGAGGATCGTCCCCAACAGCCTCTCGCCTGCTGCTACAGCAATTCTGGCACGGCCCTCTCTTCCTTTGCAGGCACGTGACCGAGTGATGGCAGTGGGTTCCTATCAGTGGCAGAAGGGCTTCGACTTTGTCCTTCGCGCCTACGCCGCATCACAGGCCCGACATCGGTTTGCCCTGCACCTCTTCGGACAGGCGCACTCCGCCTACAGTGCAACTCTGCGCGCTCTCGCGCACCAGCTGGGTCTGCGTGAGGAAAGTGTGGTTTTCCACGAAGGCGTGTCGGGAGAAGCCTTGCTTGCGGCGTATTGCCAGGCCCGACTGGTCCTGTCCGGCTCCCATACCGAATGCCAGCCGCTGGTCCTGCTCGACGCCAACGCAGCCGGAGCCCCCTTCGTTGCTCGCACGACCGGTTGCATCGCCACCATGCCAGGTGGTGTTGCTGTCCGTACATGGGAGGAAATGGCGCGTCAAATGGATTTTCTGACGGATGGCGGACCGTCCTGGCAGTCCCTTGCGAATGCCGGGCGCCAAGCTGCCCAAGATATCTATCACCCGGACCATACCGCGAGACAGTTGCTGGATGCTCTGACGGCTATGCGGGGCGGCATGCCTGCTGAAATCAATGATGAATGATGCTATGAAATATCCTCCGGACAAGGAGCCGATGGTGACGGTGGCATTGGCGGTACTCAATGGTGGAGCCGTTCTGGAACACGCAGTGCGTTCCGTTTTGAACCAGTCCTGGCCCCATTGGGAACTGCTGCTTTTGGATGATGGTTCCACCGACGGCGCAATCGAGCACCTGCCCTTCCTCAACGATCCCCGCATCATCGTCGTCCGCGACGGCCAAAATCGAGGGCTCGCTTCCCGCCTTAATCAAGCAGTTGACATGGCCAAGGGCAAGTACTTCGCCCGTATGGATCATGATGATCTCTGCCATCCGGAGCGGTTTGCTCGCCAAATTGCATTTCTTGTGGAGCATCCAGAGGTGGATTTGCTAGCCACCAGCTGTATCACCATGGATGAGTGTGAACGATTGATCGGAGCGCTACCTTCTGCTGTCAACCATGCCGATATATGCCGTCGCCCCTGGAAGGGCTTTTACATGGCACACCCATCTTGGATGGGTAGAACGGAATGGTTTCGCCGTAACGTATACCAAAATCCAGCGCCTTATTGCTGCGAAGATCAAGAACTCTTACTTCGGGCACATTACTTCAGTTGCTATCACACACTTCCGGAATATCTTCTCGTCTACCGTATCCGCACTCACACTGCTTGGAAGAAGCAGTTTCGTACTCGTGTCGCGATGGGGAATATGAAAATTCGACATTTTCTAGATCGAGAGGAGTTGGTAAACGCTTTGCTTAGTGGGTTGATGGAGCTCGCCAGGATTGGTTACGATGGTTGGAATGAGATTCGTCACAGACTATCGTTGCCAACTAAGGTTGGCCAGGGTTCTATCCCGACATTAGAAGAGCGCCAGGAATGGGAGTTACTAATTACGGCGATCAAAGCCTCAGCCAAACGCTCAAACAGCAACTAGGCGATCAATGGCGAATTCTGAATACGACAAAGTATGGAATAAATCGCTATCGAAACCCTAGACACTTCTGAGCCTACAATTGGACTGCCCCCAAACACATTGATGCATATTCCTTTCGCCTGGTTGTCTTCCTCTCAGCAATGTCGCGAATGGTATGCGCTAATGATGGTAATAAATATTTCAATTAAAAAATTTGTTGGTGATGATGCCCATCATGATAAAGAGCCAACCTAAAAAAGGAAAAAGTTCTGATTTGCCCGCTGTCATGTTTGTGGCTACAACCCCTTTCGTCGTAAATGCTTTTTTGGCCATTCACATTGCCGCATTATCCGAGCATTACAAGATCATTCTTTGCACCAATTTCGACGCATATGAGCTATTGCCCTCTTTGTTAGATCGCGTAGAAGTACGCAATATTCCATTTGTCCGAACGATCTCACTTGCGTCAGATCTGAAAAATCTGCTGCAGTTGATGGTAGCGATTAGTCAAGCCAGACCCTCAGTCATACACAGCATCACCCCAAAAGCTGGTTTGCTGGCTATGGTCGCTGGATTCATGACTCATGTGCCTCACCGGTGGCATACTTTTACTGGGCAAGTTTGGGCAACACGGAAGGGGCCAAGTCGTCGCTTGCTCAAGGGGTTAGACAAACTGATCGCGCTTATGGCGTCAAGTGTTTTTGCAGACAGTGTTTCTCAGTGTCGGTTCCTTCAAAATGAAGGGGTTGTCCGAGACGGCCAGATAAGCCTGCTCGGCTCTGGATCAATTGCCGGCGTTGATCTCAACCGATTTTGCCCAGATGCCGATAATCGAGCACTTCATCGAAGGCAAATGGGAGCTGATGACAGGGCGTGCGTATTCTTGTTTGTTGGACGTCTGGTTAAAGACAAAGGAGTATTTGATCTCATTCAGGCATTCCTTGAGCTCGCCACGGAAGTAAGCGATATCGAACTGTGGGTCGTTGGCCCAGATGAAGACGGGCTGCTTCAAACGCTAAAAGAATCGGCAGAAGGTTGCGGTGCGCCGATTCGATGGCTTGGATCAACGCCAACGCCTGAGCGCTTCATGGCAGCAGCCGACGTTTTGGTGTTGCCAAGTTACCGGGAGGGATTTGGGTCCGTTCTGATTGAAGGTGCTGCTTGCGGAATTCCGGCAATTGCTTATCGAATCGACGGAGTTATCGACGCTGTCGCCGATGGTAGTAGCGGTTTATTAGTTGAAGTGGGGCAGCCCAGGGCTTTTGCTTCTGTCATGAAGCAACTAGCGCTCGACAGCACACTACGTTTGCATCTAGGCTTTCAAGCCCGAGAGCGTGCGGTCCGCGACTTCAGTAGTGAGAGTGTCACTAAGGCATGGCTTAAGTTCTATCGTAGCGAGTTGAATAAGAATGATGAAGCGACTTGTTGATCTAACTTTCGGATTGATCGTTCTGACAGTTTCTCTTCTTCCCTTGTTGCTTATTGCTCTATTAGTACACGTAACTTCGCCCGGGCCAGTTATTTATTGGAGTGATCGAGTCGGTCGAAAAAACAATGTTTTCAAAATGCCCAAGTTCCGCAGCATGCGAATCGACACGCCGGCAGTTGCTACGCATCTTTTGCAAAATCCAGACCAATGGCTGACACCGATCGGGTCGTTTTTACGTAAATCAAGTCTAGATGAGTTGCCACAGCTTTGGAGCATTTTTAAAGGCGACATGAGTTTCGTCGGGCCCAGGCCTGCACTTTTCAATCAAGAAGACCTGATAGCTTTGCGTACCGATGCGGGCATTCACGAACTTATGCCGGGACTTACGGGATGGGCGCAAATAAATGGCCGAGATGAATTGCCTATCAGCGACAAAGTAAGACTGGAGGCTGAATACCTCAGTAAGCGTTCATTACCCTTTGACTTATGGATTTTGTGGCTGACGTTGTTAAAGGTTTTGCGGAGAGATGGGGTTTCCCACTAACTAGCCGAACCGACTGGAGTAAGAATGCTTTTGCAAGAATTTGCGGTTCCGATGCTCGCATTGCCTCGATGGGCTAAACGTATCGTCGTGTCAGCAGTTGATGCTGCCCTTTGTATATTGACAGTTTGGCTGGCCTATTACCTTCGCCTTGGCGAGTTAGTTGCCTTGTCGGGAAATGCGTTGTTGGCTGTCGCGACATCCATCGGTCTTGCATTGCCGATTTTTATCGTTTCGGGGCTGTATCGAGCCATCTTCCGCTATAGCGGCTGGCCAGCCCTGCTGGCAGTCGCCAGGGCCATCACCGTTTATGGTTTGATGTACGCATCCGTGTTTACGGCTATTGGTATCCAGGACGTGCCGCGGACCGTGGGTATCATCCAGCCTATCTTGCTGCTACTGTTCATAGGTGCATCTCGCGCACTGGCACGAGTTTGGCTCGGTGATCAGTACCAGAGCATTCTTAAGCAAGCTATTCGACCCAAGGTGCTGATTTACGGCGCCGGCCGCACTGGAAGGCAGTTGGCAGCGGCTATGAACAACAGTCCTGAGATGCAGGTGGCCGGTTTTCTGGATGATGACGATCGTTTGCATGGTCATGTATTAAATGGGCTGCCGATCTACAATCCCGCTGATTTGGGAAATCTGGTGACGACAATTAATATTGGCGATGTGCTGCTTGCCATGCCCAGTATCAGTCGCAAGCGTCGAAATGAGATTTTGACCGGAATTCGTAGTGCCCATGTTGCAGTTCGCACGCTTCCAAGCGTGACTGACCTTGCTCAAGGCAAGGTCAGCGTTTCGGACCTGCGTGAGCTGGACATTGATGACCTTTTGGGCCGTGAGCCGGTGATGCCCAATCACATCCTGCTTGCGATGAATGTGCGAGGCAAGGTTGTGATGGTAACGGGCGCGGGCGGATCCATTGGTGCCGAGCTTTGTCGTCAGATCCTTACTGTTGGCCCAAGCAAATTGTTGTTGATTGAACAGAGCGAATTCGCGCTGTACGCAATTCATCAAGAACTTGACGAAAAGATCGGCTCCCGGGAAATCGTCCTCGTGCCATTGCTTGCGAATGTGCAGGATGGGGAGCGCATGCGCGAGATTATGTCAACTTGGCATCCGGACACCATTTATCATGCGGCTGCGTACAAACATGTACCTTTGGTAGAGCATAACCCTGCCGAAGGTATCAAGAACAATGTACTTGGCACTCTTCGCACTGCCCGTGCGGCTGCTGAGAATGGGGTATCGGACTTTGTTTTGATCAGTACTGACAAAGCTGTACGTCCGACCAATATCATGGGGGCAAGTAAGCGACTGGCTGAAATGGTCCTGCAGGCACTGGCAGCAACCAATCAGAGCATAAAATTCAGCATGGTGCGTTTTGGTAATGTGCTGGGTTCGTCAGGGTCGGTAGTGCCAAAATTCCGGCAACAGATTCGTGACGGCGGCCCCATAACCCTGACCCATCCAGAAATTACCCGCTACTTCATGACCATTCCCGAAGCTTCGCAGTTGGTTATTCAAGCTGGTGCTATGGCCAAGGGAGGGGATGTTTTTGTTCTTGATATGGGGCAGTCGGTAAAAATAATAGATCTGGCTAGACGCATGGTGGAGCTGTCCGGACTAAAGGTCAAGGAAGGACAAAACTCAGATGGAGATATCGCGATTGAAATCACTGGTCTGCGGCCAGGCGAAAAGCTCTATGAAGAACTTTTGATCGGAAATAATCCCAAGTCCACCTCGCATTCAAGAATCATGAAAGCCAACGAGGAATTCATTCCTTGGATCGAATTAGAGAATATGCTGAGTGCATTGGAGATGGCGCTGAATGTGAATGATGTCGGCATCATCCGGCTAATGATGGAAAAGCTGGTTTCCGGCTACACTCCAAGCGAAGAGATCGTCGACTGGGTGTATTTGGAGCAGGTCGCTGAGGCGCGGGCGTTGGGATTGGCAGGATAAGGTGTTGGTGAATAATGACGGTTTGAGTTAATTCTTGCGCATCTTGGCAGGTGGGCGCAGTCGAGTGGGCGGAGGAAATGCATTGATCGGTTTTTGGGAAGGCTTGCCATTAATCAAACTGCCTTGGAGAGATTATCTCGCAGTGTGCCCAAAATGTTTCTACCTTTGATTAGTGAAGATAATTTGGCTGGCAGGGTGGAGTTTCCAATCGTATTCCATTGGTGCTGTCTTAATCGCCAATAATTCCGCCTAATTAGTCCCAGATTTCCCAACTCTGACATTGAAAGCGCGAAACTATTGTCAGAGACAAATTCATATGGATGTAGATAAACGTGAGGAATTATGTTGGCACCAATACACTTGGTGAGAAGGCGCTGCGCAACAAATGTGGGGAAGAGCTTTAAATACGATCCTCCAAGGCGTAAAGGTGGTGTTCCAAAGAAAGGCCTTGCGGAGAATATCGGGAACAACTTAAGGTTTCTTGATTTATCCATGCGGTGCAAGAATTTTTTGCACTGCGAGATGCTTTCGCCGAACCACGACGAGTCATAACTGAATAGTTTGGCTAGCTCCTGATATTGCGCTGGAGTGTTTTTTTCAATGCTGAACCCTGGCGCTCTAAAGCCAATAACCGATGTGCCGCTAACACTTTCCAATACATCCTTGGCTTTCTCGGCAAAGTAGCTAACCGAACTTGCGGCTTGATGCTTCATATTGTCGTGAAGATAGTAATGGCACGCGATTTCATGGCCATCCTTAGCAATTCTCGATATCAGGTCTGGGGCCTTTTCTGCCAAAATTCCTGTGCAAAAAAATGTAATATTTTTCGCGTTATTTGCATTGAGAAAATTTTGAATTTTTTCGTAACTATTCCAAAGTGCCTCAATACGGACAGGCGGGGAATCAGATAGTCCTAGAAGACGACTCAGGTCGTGAGAAAAATCTTCGAAATCAATTGACAGAAAAATTTCTTCACTCATTTCAAATCCGTGCGTCGAATTAAATAAGGTCCGATAACGAGGGCATCCACGTTTGAATTGAGAAAAGTTTGCATCGCATCGTTGGGGGATTGTACGATCGGCTCCTGAATGTTGAAAGACGTATTCAGGAGCACTGGAATTCCCGTGATGCTCTTGAATTTGGTAAGAAGGGCATGATAAATCGGGTTCGAAGATTTCGACACAGTGTGAACTCGTGCAGTTTGATCAATGTGTGTGACCGCTGGAATTTTTTTTGCGACTCCATCGCGAACCCTGGCAACAATGTTCATATACGGGCTGCTTTGTTGAATTTCAAAAAATTTTTCCGCATCTTCTTCAGTTACAGATGGCGCAAATGGTCTGAAGAGCTCCCTCTTCTTGATTTTTTTGTTTACCTCTTCCTGAATATCTGCGCGACGCGGATCGGCCAAGAAAGACCTGCCGCCGAGTGCTCTTGGCCCAAATTCTGATTTTCCTTGGAACCAGCCAATAATAAGGCCATTAGCCAATAGTGCGGCTGCCTGCTCTACAAGGTCAGCTGGTGCTAGCTTTTTAGTTGGGCCATTACAGTGTTTGGAGACAATTGATTCGATTTCGGCTGAATTGTATTCGGAACCTAAATATGGGGTTCGAATGGAAGCTGGATCTGCCGCAATCCCTTTGGCCTTTAAACTAGCAATTGCGGCACCGATTGCACACCCTGCATCATGGGGTGCAGGAGGAATGATAATTTCCTCAAACAGTTTTTCTTGAAGCAATTTCCCGTTCGCCGTTACATTCAATGCGCAGCCACCTGAGACAACAAGTTTATTTATGTTTGGGTGCAGTGTCCTTAGGGGCGATAGTACGTGTTGCTGGGCGATCTCGAAGGCGCGCTGAGCCGATGCCGCAAGGTCAATATGCACTTTGGTGGGCTCTTCGTCATAACGACGTGGAGCGCCAAACAGCTTGATGAATTCTGGGTGGAATTCGTTGCAAAGGGCGGCGTGATAATCGCATAACAATGTATTCAAGGAATACCGCCCAGCCTCTTCTAAGCGCAAAATTTTGCTCAAAATTAGGTCGAGATAAATTGGCTCTCCATATGGAGCAAGACCCATCACCTTGTATTCGCCCTCAAGCATTTTAAAGCCGAGAAAGCCGGTAAAAGTTGAATACATATGCCCCAGGGAGTTGGGCCAATTATGAACGCTTACGGTTTCTCTGGCTCCTCCTCTAATTACTGACAGCACTGTTGAGGCCTGCTCGCCTCCGCCGTCATAAGATAACGAGGCGTAATCCGTCCAATCGCGCATTGCTTCAGCGTACAGCTGATGAGTTAAATGATGATCAAAGTAAGTAATCTTCGCCTTGAATACGCCAAAAGCATTGGCGAGAATTCGATGAAGCAAGAAGAGATCAAGCCAAGAACTACTGCGATGAATTTGGTGAGATTCGGTAGGGTTGAGAAATTCTTTGATCCTCAGGCAAATATGGCGCCTTGAAAGAGCAGAGCTTGAAAATTTTTTGAGTGTTCCCAGCGCACGAGTGGAAATACGCCACGGCTGCCAATAGACTGCGATGTCCGCAAGGTCAGAAAATTGAATATTGGCTATATTCAAGCACTCTTGAATGGCTGCAATAGGAAACGCGTCATCATTTTTAACGCGAGTCAGCCTTTCGTTTTCAATTGCGCATACAAGATGGCCGTCCTGAAAAAGGCAGGCTGCACTATTTGTCATAGTGGCGATACCGAGCGTATACATAGACCCTTGGGATTTGTTGTTTCGCAAAACTGCAGTATTTCTTTTGCTCAAAAATATAACGGTCGCGTCAAATCAATTTATATGGCGTTCGACACGAATTTTATGTCGGATGGTGCGTCGATTGATAGCTTAGAGCCGATGCCGATTGCCCCTCCAGCGACTGGGTGATCACGAAGGTCAACAAACGGCAGCCGATCTCGCCGATCAAACGCTTTCTGCAATTCCGGCGATGTCAAAAAATGCTGCCATCCATAGCCGCGAACCCTGTCTTCTTCAGGAATCTTCGTCGCAATCTGCTGCTTACGCGCGAGGAACCGCTGATTCCAAGGCGAGTAACCATAGTGCAGCACCATGATGTTGGGC
>JACCDY010895168.1_pt1 | contig 45967 bp, 50 predicted proteins | sample 7446391 | NCBI WGS metagenome assembly JACCDY01 (sample SAMN15323451, study PRJNA562643) | freshwater metagenome | isolation source: river surface water | place: USA:Blue River Watershed | collected 2017-08-18
AATAAAAAATGAATAAATTACTATAAAAAAATAATTACTATTTATTTATAATATTAATGGTACATATATATTTATTTCATAGAGATTTAAGATTAACTGACAATACAACATTAATTCATCAATTGAAAACAACAGAAAGTCCAGTAGTTCCAATTTTTATATTTCCACCCGAACAAATAGATAGAAAAACTAATAAATACTTTTCAGATAATTCAGTACAATTTATGTGTGAATCATTAAATGAATTGTCCGATGAAGTTAAAAAAAATAAAGGCAAAATGTTATTTTTTAAAGGGGATAATATGAAAGTATTAAAAGCTATTCATAAAAAAGTTGGAATAGAATCAATTGGATTTAATATTGACTATACCCCATATGCTAAAGCACGAGATCAAGAAATTAAAACTTGGTGTGACTCTAATAACATTATTTGTTTTATGAAAGAAGATTATGCATTATTTGACTTACTTGGTGGTCAAACTAATAAAGCAGACGGAACTCCTTATCTTGTTTATACTCCATTTATGAAACACGTATTAGGTAATTTGGATGTTAGACCTGTTGATAAATTTAAATCTTGGAACTTTACAAAAGAAAAGGCACTGGAATCATTAAGTTATCATATTGATGAAAAATTAATTGGTGATTTTTATAAACCAAACCCAGAAATTAACGTGCATGGTGGTAGATCAAATACTTTAAAGATATTAGCTAAATTAGATAATTTCAAAACCTATTCAAAATCTAGAGATATTTTAACTTATAAAACAACATTTTTAGGTGCTTCATTACATTTTACAACCTGTTCAATTCGCGAGATATATCATAAAATGATAGACATATTGGGTAAAGCATCTGGTTTAATTAGAGAGCTTGTATTTAGAGACTTTTATATAAATATTATTCATAATTTCCCTCGAGTGTTACAAGGTCAAATTAAAGGAAAAAATAAATCGTATAAAGAAGAGTATGATAATATAGCTTGGTCATATAATAAGAAATTATTTGGATTATGGTGTGAGGGTAACACTGGTTTTCCTGTTATTGATGCAGCACAACGACAAATGAACACAACTGGTTATATGCATAATCGTTGTAGAATGATTACTAGTTCATTTTTAACTAAAGATTTACACATTGATTGGTTATGGGGTGAACAATATTTTGCAACTAAATTAGTTGATTATGATCCAATTAACAACTCTCAAGGTTGGCAATGGTCTACTGGTAATGGTACTGATGCACAACCGTGGTTTAGAATATTTAACCCATGGACTCAACAAAAAACTTATGATACTAAAGCTGAATATATTAAGTTATGGGTACCAGAATTAAAAGATGTTGAACCTGTTGATATACATAATTGGTTTAAACCTGCTGTTAGATCCAAATACCCAAATGTTAAATATCCAGCTCCTGTAATTGATCATGATACAGAAAGAAAAGAAACGATTGTTCGTTATAAAGCAGGATTAAAATAAAATTATGATAGAGACTGAATTGTTCCCTTACAGACTGGACATTCTAGTTTTTTAGTAAATTTAGAATAACATTCAGAACAAGTAACAGTATGATTACATGGATTAAATGTTAAATTCTTTTTATTACTATAACACATTATACATTGATCTTCTTCAATATTTGTTTTTTCCAAATGTAAATTAGCAGGCAATTGCAATGAAGTAGTGCTAATTGGATTTGAAATTACTGTAAATCCAACATCCATTGTTATTCTTGTGTAGAATCCGCGATATCCAATTCGTGCAATATTGTTATCACATATTCTAACTCTGGTTGCACGCGGATCATTTCTTTCATAATATACGCTATTATTTTCATTTCGGGAGATACTAAAAACTATGTTTGGTTGTAACCCATCAATATCTATTTCAGTTACAGCGTGAGTATTTGGTGGATATACAAGATGTGATGAATACTTGGATGCGTATGTTTTTCTTTGCTTATTATCATACATAAAATCATAATAAGCCCAGACTTGATAGTTTCTAGCATTATACCAATCAACAGGATTTAAATCTAGTAAAAATACTTGAACATCGTCAAAGTTTGCAATTGGTATTTCTTTTTCTCCATCCTTAATATAAGTTGCTAAATAAGGATCGTTATTTTTTCGATAAACAGTCAAGCCATTTGTAGTAACTGGCAATTCGTGTGAATATATAGGTCTATTTTTATAATTGTTAAATGCCAAAACCTGATCGGGATTAGCATATATCCATGATTCATTATATTTTACTTTAATAGACATTAAATAAATATTTATTAATTATATTCATCGAAAATTTCAATTTTTTATATTATTTAAATAATATCAAAAATAATATCGCAGACAATATCGCAGACAATTTTTATATTTATTAAATATATTTACAATTAAAATAACAATTAAAATAACAATACAAATAACTATATACAAACAATACAAATAACTATATACAAACTATTTACATTTTAGTAAGCTTCACCAGAAGTTCGTGCACTTTTTTGTACATTAACGGCCGTAGTTCTGGAACAAGCACATCGTCTGCGTCTTGAACAATTTCGTCGGTCAACATTTCGAGGTCCAGTGCGTCCCATGTGTTGCTTGTACTTTTTTCGTAGTTCCACTTTTTGTACAACACTGCTTGGGTTGATGAAGCCAACACTTCTTTCATGTAGTCGTTGGGGCAATCTTTCCACCCATCCCAGAATGCATCGACAACTTGCCATTTTTGTTCCTCGTCATCATGACCATAAGCGCACAGACCACAACCATCGCAATCATCATGGTCCCACTGCACAGGAAAGTACTCGTGAACATGATCCCAATAGTCTTGCCTGTATTGTTCTGATGTTCTGGAATCAGTATCAGACGTGGGGGTTTGAGAACCAGTCTCAGAATTGTTGACCTGTTCGGTCAAGAGGGTCGTTCCGTTTGTTTCGGGAATGATTTACCTATTAATAGCTGTCCATGGTATAGACAGCTATCTAGGTACTAGTTGAAACCTATAAGGAACCATCAGACTGTTCAAAATTTCAATTTTTTTATATTATATTTTTATGGTAGATTGTGCAAAAAATGATTCAAGTTATTTATCTGCTATATTAAAGTTATTTATCTGCTATATTCAAGTTATTTATCTGCTATATTAAAGTTATTTATCTGCTATATTAAAGTTATTTATCTGCTATATTAAAGTTATTGGTTTTTGGTCTATTTTTGTTTAAATTTATAAAATAATGGTACTTGAATGAAAAAATATAACAAGTTAATGGTTTAAATAAATATATTTTTTACATTTATTAAAATTACATATAAAATAACTATATACAAAATACAAATAACTATATACACTATTTACATTTCAGAAAGCTTCAACAACAGATCGTGCGTCATCGTATACTGCGCGATATCAATCATTGGGTACATCATTTGGTACATTGACAAATCCCTTGGAGGAATCTTTTGATGTGCGTCCTGAACAATCTTGTCAACCAGCTTTTCAAGGTCCCATTTGTCAATGCGTCTGTGTTCGTACAAGAATGATCTGGTTGATGAAGCCAACTTTTCCCGCAGGCAGTCAGGACACTCTTTCCACCCAGCCCAGAATGCATCTGCCACTTTTGTTTTGCGAAGGACATTTTTCATAGCATTCTCGATTTTGCTTGAAAGCGATTGACTGTAATCATAGTCGTAAGATTCGTATGACCATGCGGGGGTTTGAGAACCAGTCTCATTATTGTTGACCTGTTCGGTCAAAGGGGTCGTTCCGTTTGTTTCGGGAATGATTTACCTATTAATAGCTGTCCATGGTATAGACAGCTATCTAGGTACTAGTTGAAACCTATAAGGAACTATCAGACTGTTCAAAATTTCAATTTTTTATTAAAAATAATTATGTTAGTTTTGCAATCATTTGGAATTGCATATAAAAAAATTAATGTACGACTCGATTACATTTTTGAAAGCTTATCTAAGAGGTCGTACACCTTAGTAAATTGGGTCAGCTGAAGTGTCAAGTCCATTGCGTACATTGTATGACATACTGCGGGAACACGTTTGTACGCATTCGCTACAACTTGGTCTGTTAACCTTTCCAGGTCTTTTTTGTCGATTTGACTGTTTTCATGCAACAAATCTTTGACTGCAGTGCATAGCTTCTCCTTCAGGTAATCTGGGCATTCAATCCACTCATTAAAAAATTTGTCAACCGCATCTAATTTAGCAATGAGGGTAGTGGTAGATGTCTTATTTGTGGGAATATTAATAGTAGAAGACATTAAAAATTCCCTTATATATCCTTAGAAATTAAAAATTTCAATTTTTTATATTTATTAACAAATGGACAAAATAAATTAACAAATACTTAATTGTTGACAAATTTGTTGAGGCGTTTCTTTCTCTTCAAGAAATTCAATAATTTTTGGAAGATATTCATTAACCACACTTTCACAAAGAGTATCATATTTTGTTTTTTGACACAAAGAATCAAGATCAGTTTCAATTTGAGTTAAAGTTTTATTGTTTAAAACTAGACTTTCTGCTTCTTGGGCTACAAATTGACAAATATCACATTCAGTACCAGTACTATTAAAAGTTATATTAGTTTTATTTTCAAATGTTGAATTACTGTTAAAGCTAGTTACAGAAGCAAACAAAAAGGACAAAACAACAACATATACAAAATTATTAAAATAGGACATTAACCAAAAACTATCTATTGGGTTCAATATGTTAATAAATCAATTTTTTTATTTATTAATTAAAAAAATGCAAATAATAATATTTTCTAAATAAATTATATAATGTCTTTGAACTGTTCTCTTCGCCTTCCAAATGGCTCTTCTTTCTCTGCAGGATATTCTCCTAGTCCTAAATCTACCTGGTCTTATGGTGGTTCTAAACCAGTTTATACTGTTGGTAGAAATAGTTTTAATTCCTCTGGATGCTTAACAAATCCTTCTCGTAGTGCTCAAATTAATGCTAATAATGCTGGTGCTTTAACACGTTTTGAAGCTCAAAAAATGGGTTTACCTTTAGGTGGTAGGAAATAAATAGTAATTTTAAGTTACTTTACCATTTATTTTCTTTTATTTTAATACAATTTTATATCTTTACTCTACATTCCTTCATAAAAATGTACCATCATATCATTTTTAATATTACCTTAATAAATATTTTTGCGATATAATAATTTTCCTATACCATTCATTATATTATTCATAAACATTACTATTAGAATATGTTAATTACCTTTACCATTCATCATACCATCTTTTACATCACCTTCATAAGTACTATTCTAGTTTTTATTATTTTACCACCTTTTTGTGATTCTATTTGTTGTGACATTAAAAAATAATATAAAAAAATTTTTTACTAAAATAATTTTATAACATAATATATATTCAATGAATTATTTTAAAAAATATTTAAAATATAAACAAAAGTACCTGGAATTACAAGCAAAATATAATCAAACAGGAGGCTCGTTTATGTTATATAAAGAAAAACATTATTATATTTCAAATCAAGAGAAAAAAACATTTGATAAAACTGAAACTAAATTTGTAATTAAATATAAAGATTTTTTAAATCAACAAATATTTAGAGCCCTAAACTTGACTACATCCTATTTTGAAGGCTATGCTACAAAATTAGGTTGGTCTAATTCTAATAGGTCAGAGTTATATGAAGATATGGTTAAAGGAGTAACATCTTATTTAAGTGCGATGTCACGGATGCCAGTTGAATCTGGTGATTTATCTATAGATAAAGATATATATATATATATATCAGATCCAGAGTTGTTAAAAAAATTTTTAACTATACAAACTAGTGATAAATCTTTTAAATTAAGTGGAGATAAATATATATGGGATAGTAACACAGTTCCTAAATAATTTCAACCATGTCTTTCAAAATTAATTAATATTTTTATAAAATACCCCAACAAGTATTTTATAAAGATTATTTTCTAGCGGGAAAAGCGTTATCAAGAACTCTATTTGTTCCCCAAGATGCAGCAGCACCAATTACACCACCTGCAACAGCTTTACCAATAAAAACAGCACCACCAACAACTAATGGGGGAATTTTAGGATTAGGATTTTCGCTTGAAAAAGAGAGAGGGAGAGGAAGAAGAGGTTTAGGAATTATAACACGACTCATTAAATTAAACTATAAATTAATAAAAATATATTTTTAATTCAATTTTTTTAATTAAAATATTTTTGTGAAAAAGCCTCGTTTAAAAAATAAATTTACAAGTGACAACTTATATCACCTAAATTATAAAATAATGATTGTGCCATACTACTAGTTTTGTGATCCATTAATAACATCTAGTATTTCAGCGATGACTTGTTCCACTGTTTCAAATCGACAGATGTCATCGTACCACAATGTATTTGACATAATATCACCATATGCATCTAGCAATGCTGTTTCGTAGACAGGTTCATGTGTCAGTGAATAGGCATCAAGAGGCACTGAACAAGACACCTTAAAAATGTCATATTTGTTTTTTGGTATTACAATATGAAAGCAAAAACTTCCCTTGTGTGGACTTACGATGCCACCAATATTTTTGATGTTTTCGTTGGTGGACATTTTCTTATGCATCTGTTTGCTCAACTCGATGCATTCGGACAGGTATTTATTGAATTGATCTATACTTGATTTGTCCATTAAAAAAATCTATTAATACTACAAGATACTAATAATTTCAATTTTTTACAATGGTCTAATAAGTGGTCTAGTATTAGGAGTTTGTGTTGAATTATATGGATAACCAAATGAAGTTGATGGTTCAATGGGTTTAATTGGCATTGATAATAAATTTATAGTACTGTCTGGTTTAGAAAAAACAGTAATAGTTTTATCGACAAAAGACTGATTAGAATTTGACATTAATATATAATAGAAATTAATAATATATATTAATTATTCAATTTTTAAAATTTATTGTTAGTTAATTGATTTATTTTTAATTTGATTTAAAAACCCATTTTAGCTATCCAATTTGGCTTTAAATTTGCCATTAATAATTTTTCTTTATCAAAACCAGCATCTCTCAATACTTTGTAAGTAATTTGATCACCTTTCCAATTATCAATCACATGACCCAATTCTATTTTTTTAGTATCAACCAATGTTTTAACTGCTTCTCCAAATGATAAAATATTTGCATTAATTATTTCAATTGGTGTTAATCTGTTAATGAAAATTTCTTTTGTTGTATCATTGTAAAAATATTTTTTAAAAATTGGTGTTTTTAAAATATTAATTAAAGTTTTATTGTCAATTTTGTTAAGAAACATTTTGTTATCAATTTCTAATACTTTTGCAGCAAATATAGTATCATGTTGAGTTTTAAACTTACTAAATAAATCAATATAGATATTAAGTCTTTCTTCTGCTGGTTTTAATGATTTTATTTCCTCAAAAACTTTTTTAAATCCGTCTGTAACATCTAGACCAGTAACATCAGGACCAGCAACATTAATCATTTTCTTACCATAAAAAGGGTCATATATTATTTTTTGTAACAAATTAATTGAAGTGTTTTTATCCACGTTTTGTAACCCTTCTAATAATTCCCTAATGGTAAAAGATTCTGCTATGTAATTTTTATTCCAATCAAGTGTTAATATTTCCTTCATTGTAAATTTTTTTAGAAGTTGTTTTAAATCCTTAAATCCACTGTAGCCACGAATTGTCATTTTAGATGCTAAACAATCATCTAAAGTATAGCCTATCTCCATAAATTTACGATAGTCGCAATTTCGTTCGCAATAAGATCTAGCAAGAAAGTCATCTATTGTTACTTCGTTTTTATTTAAAACAATTAATTTTTCTTTAAGAAGAAACATAATTTCCTCACCTAAATCCAATCCTAAAAGTTCTTTAACAGTAAATGGTTTTGGTGCATCTTTTGATTTTTGTTCTTTTAAATTATCATTATGTTGAAATATATTAGCTATAGCATCATCTTTCTCTTTTTCTCTAGTTCCTTTTGAAAGTGTATATGCTTTATATACTTTATTAATATCGTGTTTTTGTCTATCAATTACATCATACACTTCTTTAAGATAAAAACCCATTTTAAAAATTGATTCAAATGAAAACTCGTCATTAATAAGTTCTTTTAAAAAGTGTTTTCTTATATTCCAATTTAAATCTGTAATTTTTAAAAAGGTTGGATAAATTGATATCATTTGTTTAATAACAGGATGTGTAGTATACATACATAAATGTAAATTTCCTAATATTTTTAATTCTTTGCAACTACTTAATAATCCACCACATTTTGCATTTGCAGGGCCTTTTTGGTATTGTTCAAAGACCCACGTATCAAAACATTTATCACCACCAGTTCCATTTCCGGATTGATCATTGAGAATTTTTTTTAAATTTAAATATTTGTTTTTGTATTTTAAATATTTTAACTCATAAGTTGAACTACTCATTATATATATATATATACATATAAAATATAGATAAATTAAAAAAATTGAATTATAAACATTTTGAACCCTAAATATAGCTTTTGTAATGTCGCTTTCCTTAACTAATAACTTTCCCTCTCGTACAACTACTGGTGTTTTTACTGGTGGTTCTGCAAATTTAAATAATAACGGATATAGTGCTCAAGGTCACATAGGTGTTGGAAATTCTAGAGCATATGGTGCAATTCATGTGGGTCGTGATGGTGGTTGGAATGGAAGAGGGTCCAATAGTATTGGAATTAGTGGTGGCTTTAGATTTTAGATAATTTTATTAAACCAACAGTATTTTTTTATTACAGATGTTAAATGATTGATCAAAATAAATTAAATAGTAAAAAGAGTAAATATAATAATACTCAAATCAGTTAATATGGTAATTCTGGATAATTTTGAAGGTCTTCTTTTAAAAGGCCGATAATATAATTACATAAAAAAGCAGCTAACACAGATATTATTGCAGTTGAATATGCTTCTGCTTCTTCTTTTAGCATTTTTAAAGCTATATAATTAAATATTATTGATACTGTTAGAATAAATAATAAAATAGACAATGAATTTATTTTATTTTTTAGTATGAATTGAATGTTTTCATCGACAAAAGTTAAAAACAATATTGTAAGGAAAAATATTATGAAAAACCAAATCCAAATATTCATTAAAATGGTTATAATATACAAATTGTAATTTTATTTCAATTTTTATGATAATTATTAGTAGAAAAATACTATTGGGTGCTAAACACTATTACTGCAAATACCATTGTTAGTGCAATAGGCAAGTCTGCTTATTCTAAAAAGACAAAACAAGTTGCTACTAATTTGACCGGTGCTAACACAACTACCATGCAAAATGTATTTCATATTAAATAAATACCGGAAAAATGGTTTGAACCATTGACCTCGGGATTATAAGGCTGGTACTAAATATAATAAACATTTATTTATATATAAATTAATTTTAAGAACTATAATAACGAGACCAATTGTATTTCATTACACCGGTTGCTTCTAATAGGGTAATATAGTTATGATAGTCACTATCAGAGGATTCGTTCATTAAAATTTTTTTAAACAAGTTAAAAAGTTCAGGATTTATTCCAAATAATTGATCAAGAAGAACTTCAAGATTAGTAGTTGAAAGTTTCTTTATATAAGATTGGAGTTCTTTGGTTTCCAAATAATAAAACCCATTTGAAAACTTGTAATCTCTATACTCTGTTAGCTTAGACAACAAACTATAATCAATTGTATAAGATTTTTTTGGCTGGTATTTAGATAAGTAAGACATTAATTCCTCACTCAATGGTTGACTTGTATTATAATCTGTTTGACCATGTTCCATTAAAAAACTCTTAATCATATTTAGACAAATTTTTTTTCAATTTTTATAAAAATTGAATATAATATTTACTATTATTATTTTATAGTGATTATTAGATGGAATCCAATAAATGTGATTATTGTAATAAAAAAGCAGGTATAATGCCATTTTCGTGCAGATGTGAATTTAAAAAATTATGCACCAAATGCAGATTACCAGAAAAACATAATTGTAATTTTGATTATAAAAAATTAGGAAGAGATGAAATTTTAAAATTAAATCCGGTAATAGTGGCTGAAAAACTGGACAAAATTTAATTTTAATCTACTTTTATTTAGATATGATTTGGATTATTAAAAAATTATGTTGTTTTGGTACTAATTCTGTGGAAAACAATAATTATGATTATCATGAACTACAAAATGTAGATGTAAAATGTCCAATCAATAAGAAAATTTATAATTTATTAAATTATCATGATTATAATGAATTAACATATTTTGAAATATATGACTTGTATTTATATATAAATGATTCAACTCCTTTTGATTTTATACGGTGGAATTTAAAAGAATATTGGATAATAGAATTACATAAAAAATTAATTGAAAAATCAATTCAAGATTTAGAATATACAAATAAGATTATTTCCAAGTTAATAACATATTTTTTCTTTTTTAATAATGAACACAACCAAACATGTATAAATTTTTTAATATTTAGAAAAGATCTGTTTGATTTTAATTTATGGATAAGTTTGTTAATTAACCCTGATTATAATCGGGATAAAATTATTTTAGAAAAAACAGCCTATTTATATCATAATAATTACATAAATATTTTTGATTCATTTAAATATTATAATTTAGATTACAATTTGTTTGAAATAATTATGCTTGGTAAAATGGTATTTGATCAAGAAAAAAATAAATTATTTTGGGTTAAATTTTTTGATTTAAATGCTGTTTTATTTTTTATTGATAAATTAAACATAACTGTGATGGTTGATGATTATTTATTAAAAAGTTATGAAATATTACTTAAAAATGATAATGTAGATAAAGAATATGTTGATACAATAATAAAAAAACTTCATTTAAAATAATTATTATTAATTAATATTCAATTTCAGTTTCATTTAGTGTAATTATTTTTTTACTAAAATTTATAATGACATTAGATGCTTTCATAAAATCTGTACCAATAAGTAAATCAACAGAATTTTCACTTGATTTATTTGAGTTACTTGAGTTATTTGAGTTATCTAAATTATCTAATACTGATAATTTAATTGGAACACTAATAAAATTATTTGTTTCATTATTTGTATTTAATTCTAATTGAGTACACCAAATCATTCCACGTGTTTTAGTAACCCCATTTATACCATTACAATATGTTCGTGATTTTTTATCAATAAGATATTCCAAACCTATTTTATTTATAGTTGACATGAATATAGTTGAAGTTTGACATCCGCTGTCAAATAATACATTTATTGGTACTTGATTAATTCGTCCTTTTATAATAATCATATCTCCAGATTCTATCATATCAGGAATTAGTTTAGTTGCAACAATATAGTTTTCTTGAATTATTGGATCTTGAGTTGATTCAGAATCAGATTCTGTATCTGAATCTGTATCTGAATATTTTGATTTTTCAACCTCAAACATATTTTCTATTAAAATAGCCAATATACCATTATCTAAAGTTGTATGATCAATACTCGGGTAATATTGTTTAAAAAGTTTTACAATACTTATATCTAGGTCTGACATTACTTTAATAATTAATTAATTATATTAGTTATTAAAATCAATTTTTACTTATATAATAATGTTTGAAATCAAATGCATATGATCACTAGGAAAATTTTCATTTGGTATATTTGTTTGTTCCAAATAATCTGAATCAATTGGTTCCACATTTTTTACCACACATTTATTATTTACAAAAATATAATCTAGTGTCATTCTTTGTCCAGTAAACGAATTTGTTGTAGTATATTTATTTTCTGATCCATTAACAATTTTATATACACTTTCATATCCCTTATTGTTCATGATCTCATATACTTTAGATGCGGGCCTTGCATTAAAATCACCGGCTACAATAACGGGTAATTTCCAATTATTATTTAATTTATCTATACAACTTAATAAAAATTCTATTTGTTTGTCTTGTATTTCTTCGTGTTCTTTTAAATAAGGATGATGTAATCCAGTAAAATAAAATCTATTATTAGATTCATCTAATTTTTCAAATAAAATAATATTAGATGCACATTGTTGTAAATGTGATTTTAATTCTTCTTCAGTCCAATTGTTTTTAATTTGTTGATTGATAAAATAATTGGAATAATCAGGTGCATAATTATTAACAAGTTTTAGTTTGTCTAATTTAAAAATAATTAAAATTCCAGGATTTTTACTACTTGTATAGTTTACATAATTTTTTTGCGAGTCTTTTGATCTAGGTGGTTCACAAGATGTATATATGTACCCATAATTATTTTTATTACAAAATTGAGAGAAAAATGAAATACTATCATATTCAACCTCGCATAATAAACAAATATCCGGTTGATGTTTACTTGTTATTTCTAATATTAATTTTTTTCTATGATCCCAGTAAATAAAGCTTTCTTTTTTCATGCTTTCATATTTTTTTTTCCATATTGGTGCATCAGCTAAAATATTCCAAGACATTATTTTAATTTCTTCAAATATATTACCACCAACTTGATTAATATTATTAGTATTTTTATTTTTTAGTTCCAAGTATTTGTTTTTGTATTTTTTATATAAATCTTTAAAATTGTTATTATAATTTGAACTCATATAATTATAATTAGAAATTAAAACAAATGTTAGATTAATGATATGCATCTGTATCATTTTTATTTAACCAAGGTTTTTCTGTCTTATTTTCAGCTTCAATAATACACATTCCAATATCTGGTTTATATGTATGTGGGTCAATTAAACTTGCACTAACCCAATTAGCTTTTATTTCCAATTGTTTGGTTGTTCCTGAATGTTCATTATATAATTCAACGGGAACTGAAATAGAATAATCTGGTACATCGTCTAGATCTACTCGTGTGTAAATTCCAAAAAAGTGTAGAATCCATCCTTCAATATGAGTTTGTTTTTGACCACCAGATCCAATACGTTTTTCTTCAGTAGCCATAATTTTGTTCCAAAATGCAACATTTGGTTTGCCATCCCATGTGTTTAAAAATTCTGTTAATATTACACAAACACTATCCAAATATTTTTTAAGTTTGCCATCCAAGTCATATTTTGCAAGAACTTGAGTTTTATTAATTATTTTGACCCAATCGTTTCGAGTACCTTGAAAAAGCACATTAGAAATTCCACAACCCAAAATCATTCGACCATATTGAAAATATTTTTTAAATGAGTTCATTATAATTGCGGTAGTAATTAGTTTATGAGTTTTTGTGGTAGTTGTGAAATCACTAACTAGTTCTTCCATAACTCCAGTCACTGTGTTATCTTTTATTTTTTGCGTTATTTGATTAAAAAAGTTTGTCCAGTCTCTTTCCATTTTTAATGATTCTGCAAGAGAATTTGCATATTCTACAACAACTAATTTTTTAAATCCTTCATGTTTAACAAACTTACTTCTTAGTTTTTCAGCATTAGTATCAACATATTGTGAAAAATATAAACTGATCATTATCCAAATATCATCTGGGTTTAACATTATGTCACCGTGTAAATTATAAGCACAAATAAATGAGCCTATAAAATTATTTATATGATAGGTTCTTTCTTTTAGTCCAGTATCTCGATAAAAATATATATCAGAATCTTTTGTTTTCCATGGTATTGATAAGCTAGGTTTAATTTGGTTCATATCAAATGCTCCAGATTTTTTCTGTGTTTTTCTTTCTAAATCTTGAATATGAATTTTTCTGAAACCATTTGTTTCTTCTATAATATTGGATTTAGAATTAAACATACCTCCGGAACTAGGTAAAAAATTTTCTAAAAAACTAAAAAAGGCCATTAAGTATATAATATTTGACCAATAAATTATATAATCAATTTTTCATTAAATTGATTATGTTAGCAATTTTTCATAAAATTGAAAATCATTGTGGTTGAATTTAATAAATATTGTTTAATGCTTAGAAGAATAATTAATCAAACACATATATTTAAACAAACCCCAATATTTAAATCTAAATCAGCCTATAACATTAATTCTATTGGAACAATTAGAAGCTTTTTAACTAATAATAATTTTGGATCAAATTCTAATAAAGAAAAAGCAAAAGAACTGGATGCAAGCCAACTTAAAACTTCTGATATTATTGATAGCCACTATGGGCTGAAAGAATTTATTAAAAAAACCTATTTGTGGACAGGAACTGGTATAACAAGTTCTCTAGCGATTGGTTTGGTAGCAAGTAATATTGAAGGTATAGCTACTATGTCACAGGGAATGTTTGGAATCGGTGCTATTTTATCAATTGCAGGAGCAGTTGGAGTTGGATTTGGAAAATACACTGTGCATAAGCAAATTATTACAACAGATAAATCATCTGGAGTAATTAATCGTAGAACTAATTTGGTTGAAGTGTTGTATTCTAGTAATTCAACATTAAGAAAATTATCTTATGGTTCTCTTATTGTTGGTAATGGTATTATTATGACACCATTATTTCTTGTTTATCCTCAAGCTATTTTACCAGCTTTAATTGCTTCGTCAAGTGTATTTGGTGGTGCAACATTTTATGCCATGAGAAAAAAATCAGGTGAACTTGATCATATGGAACCAATTTTATATGGTGGTTTATTTGGTTTGGCAGGTGTGAGTTTGCTTGGTTTGGGATCACAAATATTTTTTGGTCAAAACTGGTTTGGTGACATAGTTCATATGACAAGTTTATATGGAGGCGTGCCTTTGTTCACTGGTTTAATTGCAATAGACACACACAAAGCAGTTCAAAAATATAATTTAGGCGAACCTGATCATTTGGGTTGTTCAACTGAGTTATACTTAGATTTTATTAACCTGTTCATTAGATTTGTTCAAATCATAGCAAAAATTCAAAAATCATCTGATTCTGATAAGTAATTAATTTAAATAAGGATATGTATTACTTGATATAATATTTTTAACAGTAAGCATTTGGATTCCAATATTTGATGCATAATCTGGACCAGTATAACCCCACCAGTCCCAGCATCCATTAGGATTTAATAAAGTAGAAGAAGCTTGTGGAAAAAGCATGATGATATTATTAGTTTCACCTACTTCTAAATATCCTGAATATTTTATAAAATCAATTCCAATTAAATCTAATGTTTGAAGACATCCATGGAAAACAATATGGGTTGGACAGTTTATTTTATAACAAGAAGTTGGGATGTAAATGTAACCAATTTTATTTAGACCATATTCGGGAAAAAATGGACCAGGAATATATTTGGTTTGATCAAATTGATATAAACTATTTAAATTCGGTTTGGTTTTATTAATTGTATTATTTAATGGAGTCAAAGGATAATACAACCAATTCAATCCTTCGTATGCACTTGAATAACCGCAGTTATTAATATAGGGGGATCCGAGGTAATAACATTCATTACCATATGTATTTGTTAACTGCGAGTGTTCACCAGGCACATTGGTAATTAGTTTAATTGATTTATTTGCAATAAATTTTCCATATAATTGGGCATTTTTTTCAACAACCGTTTTAGCAACAACCGAATCATTTAGTGCTGATAATAACCATACTTTTGAATCAACAAGATTATATACTGGATCAATAAAACCTGTTAATTCAGTTGAATAAACAATAGATTCTAAATAATCAACATTAATTAATTGAGCATATTTGGAATCCATACATTCGGTTAAGGCAATAGATTCGCTAGCTTGCGCACACCAAAATGGTCCACCTGCTGTACAAGCGTTTCCTTTAATCATAGAAGAAAATGCATAGTGAAATTGTGTGGACATAAAGCAACCCGAACTAATACCACCAACTGTAAATTTATATGCAAAAGTATTTGAAACTATAATAAAAGATGAAATAAGTAACAAAATTATAATATATTTTAAAGTATTAAATAGGCTCATTTATTATACAATATATTATATTTTTGTTTAATTGGTTTTATTTGAATAAAAATTCGGAAATTTCAACAAGTCCAAAATACATTAAAGCCAATATATTTGAACTTGCTAATGTATATTCTTGAACAAATGAAGAAGGATCTGATTTTTCAAAGTTATCAATAAATTCATTCCAAATATTTATAATTAGAACTTTTAATATACCATCAAATTCTTCTTCTGTTAATTTACCATGAACTTTAATTAGATCATTAAAAAATCCTTTGGTACGAGAAACTATTTCTCCACTGTCCCCTTTAATATTATCCGAACGCTTACAATAAATTTTGTCATAGTATTTGGACACTTTTTTAATAATATCAATTTCTTCATCATTTAATTCTGATATTGAATTATATTTTCTAAATAAGCTTTTGGTTTTATTATTAAGAAATTCGATATAACAAGATTGATGCATTGAATAACTATCAATTATAACATCATCTGGTTTCAATTCTGTTTTCAATTCTCTAAGACAACAAATACAGAATCGTCTCATTTAAATTTAAATGTACCTTTTCTTTATATAAAATAATAAATTAATTAAAACCAGAATCTCCAACTTCTAGAACTTTTTGTTTTCTTGCAAAAGATAAATACCATTTAAAAGCTTTACTAAATTTACCCGGATGCGCTGGTATTGAATTCATTAAAACTATTTCAAATTCTTTACAAAAACTAGTAAATTTCATTATTGGTGTAGGGTTATTAACATATAATTGATTACTAATATATTGTTGTCTACAAATGAAACCATAAATGTCAATAGGCCAATAAGTAAAAAAGTATCCTAATAACATCATTAATCTTATTGTCATTTTATTTTTAACATAATCGGGACTATATTGACCAGAAAACATTCCAATTAAAATACCAACGTTATTTTCACTAAAAGTTTCCAATCTTTCTTTTACATAATTAACTTTTTCTGGTTCAGCAATTAGTAAAACAAATCTTAAATTATCATTAGAATCTATATTTGTTAATAAACCATCATTTGTTACAAATAATAAAGTATTTGCTTTTTCATTAAATTTATTTAAATTTGCTAAATAATAGTCTTTATTAAATAAACTTACTAATTTATAATTCCCACTAACAAAATCAAAATATTGATCATAAGTAGGTGGTTCTACTGCTATTTTTTCAGATAAAGCATATTCAGAAGTAAATATATCATCAATTAATAGAGATTGATTGAATTGTAATGAAGAAAATCTTGGAATATTTGTTCCTCCTAGTTGATTTTTAAGGATTAAATATTTATTTTTGTATTTTATGTACTTTAAATAACTATGATTTAGATTTTTATCATGATAGCTTGACATATAATTTGGTTGATATAAAAATTATATATAATTAAAAATATTTATTTTTAATGTTAATATAACAGTCCATTAGTTTACCGATAAGAATGCCCGTATAATAAATTCCTGCTATAACAACAACTAAACCAGCAAATGTTATTCCAACTATTGCCCAGTCAATCATTATAAGTCAAAATATTAAATATTAATACTTGCTAAAAAATTATAAAAAAATAACTTAATAATCTAAATCAATTTAAAAGTTATATTCATTTCTCCAATAATTTACCCTTTCTCTAATTTGGTCAATATTATCAAGAGCTCTTACTTGTTCTCCATTTTCAAAATATGTTTCTAACAAGTTAGGTAGTCCGGCAACAGCAGGATCATTTAATGAAAAGCATTGGGGAATTCCATTTACAATAGCAACATGAAAGCGTCCCTTTTTGGATTCTTTTCCAGGAGTTTCTTTGCAGGTGTTTCTTGTTTCAACATGAATGTTTCCAATAATGTTTTCAACCAAAATTTTCTGTTCGGATGACTTCATTGCAAAGCGTTCAGTATCTCGGTCAATACGTTGGGCAAAGTTTCCTCCAACACCAAAAACAATATTGGAAGCACACCAACCATCCTCAATCATTTTACTAAGGATTCCGGATATTTTAGGAATATTTAAACCATCCCCATAAATAATTTTATATTGGGAAGGTAAGACTTTAAAACCTTTTTCATTGGTTGTAATTAAATTTCCCAAGTTTCTAAGGATAATTTTAAAAAGTTCACTTATTGTTTCAGCAGGAGTCATTTCTGTTCCATCTGAATTTAGTAAACTAGAATCTGGTCTGATAACAAAAGTACCATCTCGACCCATAATAATTTCCTTAAGTTCACCTTTAGTAACTTCGTCTACAAAGTTTCTAAGGTCATAGGTATCTGCAACATACGATAAAATACCTGAAGGATATGCTTTAAGAACTCGTCTAACTTGTTTAAATTCTCCTTCTCTACCTTGCATCATTGCTTGGTTGTGTTCAATGGCGGCAACAGAATATGCAACCATACTTTTAGTTGGAGAACCAATTGTAGACATAATATGAGAAACTGCTGGAACAGTATCGCTTCCCATTGTTACATACAATATAGAGCCACATCCAATACGTGCTGCTTCCATACATGTAACACCTCTGAGAGCAAAGCATTGTAAAGCGAATGGGAGCCATCCGTTCATCACTTGTTCAGAAGTTGTTTCTTTTAGGGCCATTTTAATAACTTTACTATAACCCAAAGCATTAGTAGCACAAGTAGTTGCATACCATAGATTTTGTAAGATCAATGGTTCGAAATGTGAAACAATCTGAGCACAATGAACATCAGTGCTTTCAATTGTAGCAATTGGAATGCTAACAGGTACTATAGTTCCTTCGGGTAGTCCACACAGTTTTAGGGGTATCCGTCCATCGTGGGCGAATATAATTTTTAACCAAGGAAAAGGGTTAAAATGATATCTTCCGTCGTGTAGAGGAGTTGAAAAGTGAGGAGCCAAGAAAACAATAGCATCATGCAAATCTTCTATTGTAACGCGGATAGCAGCGAGTTTACTCGCCAACTCTTGTATTCCCGCAACTATAACATGTGAATCTCGTGCACCTTTTCTTGGTTCAACAAACGCATACATACCAATTAAGGTTTCTTTCTTTCCATCCACAAAATCTTCATCTCTTGTCATGTTATCTTGTGTGTACTTATAAGAGTCGGACAACAAAATAGGATTGTTAGGATTTCTATTAGGAATAGGTACATGAGTAGCTATTACAAAGTCAATATATTTTCTAATATTAATAGTAGATCTAAGATCTTCAATATTAGTAGGAATAAAATCAAAAACACTAGTTTTTACATTAGATTCGGTATTACCGGTATTTACATTATATACATTATTTACAGTATTTGACATTACTAATTTTAATATGGCCCCTAAGTAAAAGTATTTTCAATTTTTTATATAAAATATAAAGTTTTTAATAATAAAAATCTATTTATAATTAATGACATCAAAATATGATAAAATAAGAGATAGTTTAAAAGAATCAGGCAAATTAATTTATTGGTATGATTCTGCTGGTAATTTGTTAGTTACTGACTCGTCAAAATCATCATCAAGAAAAAAGCTCTTAAAAACCAAATATTCAGGTGATTTATTTAGATTATCAATAACCTTTCATTCAGGAACAAAAATTGGTCAAGGTGGTCCTATCGCGGTCCATTGTAGAACATTTAAATTAGAAGACAATGAAATTACTAAAGTTCCTGGGTATAAGAATGGAATTGTATGGTTTGATAAACAATGGTTGGAAATTGAAAGAGAATGGGACGATACTTGGTTAAAAATAATAGTTAAAAAACTAAAAGGTAGCTTTAAATTTGGTATTGGTATTTATAGATTTCACACTATAACATAAAAATTGAAATATAATTAAAATATATTTATTATACATCATATTTAAATGGATTTTGAGTTAAAAAATAAACTAAAAAATTATAGAAATAAAATTTATGAGTATTTATTTAGTGACACTGATATAAATAAATGGGAAAACAATGAAAAAGTTTTTATAAATAAAAATTTTATTCCTTTGTTACAAGGAGATTGGACAAGAAATTATTATGGATATCAAGGAATTAACCTGGGTAAAATTTTAAATAAAAAAATATCAAAAACGGAACTTTTTAATATTTTAAAAGATGAATTATCAAGAACAATAAGTTTTAAAGATAATGATTATTATATTCATAATTTTAATCCCAACTTATTTTTTCTTTTGTATGACCAATTTTACGATTGTGAAATTAAAAACAATAAAATAACCTGGGAAGCATACTGCGCGGCAGATGATAAAATTATAGGAATTTTTTTTTGTGAAGAAACTAGAAAAGTATTGCGTGAAGAAACAGTTTATTTGATTGAACTACATTCGATGTTTGTGTTAAATTCAAATATTTTTGATATTTTAGAAAATAATTTATATACTGACATATTTATAAAAAACTGTTATATTCAGTATCATGCTAAAAAATATGGAAATTTAACAAAAAATAGATTTATTGATTTGTCTTATGTAATTAATAATAAACCGTATTTTATTGAAATAAATGAAAAGGCTCATAGTAAAATATTGGATTATTATAAAGAAATAGATGTTTATTTGACCACAGGATCAAGATTGAATTCAATGGATTTATATGATGAATTCTATTCAACAGCTAAAACATTTAGAAAATTTTTACATAACTTTTGTATTAGTTTGTATAAAGCAGGTTATAAAGATCAAAGTATTACTTTGCATATGGTAGAGTTTTCTGATTTTAGTGTTGATACTGCAAAAATAGGCGTTCAATTAGTTAATAAAACTTTGGAAATAAAACTGGCTGATGTATTAGCTTTACCATTTTTTGACGAGTCAAATGATCAAATAGAAACTGACGATTTAATAATTAAATTATATAATTTAAATAAAATTAATCCAGAGAAAGATTTTAGTAATTGGTGTGAAATAATACCAGATTATGAATCGACTAAGGGTTTAAAACCAAATAATATTTTAATTATGTGCGCGGAAAAAGAAAACATTATATTAAATACTAAAGGACTGATGAAAATACTAACTAATATACCAACAAATATGTGGTCAAGACAGGATGATTATTTTGAATACTTGGATAATTTACAAACCAAATATGTTGAAACAGTTTCCAGGCTACTTGATGATGAATTAAAAGATATTAAAATAGTCGATCGATATATTGAATATAAAAATATAGTCGAATTAATTAAATTTGATCAGGACGAGTATTTTAAAAATATAAAAGAAAAAGTAGGAAACAGACGTTTAACAAATTTGTTTCATGATAAACTTCCATTTTTAAAAGTTGATAATAGACCAAATAAATTTGTTGACTTTACCATTTATAAAAATTTGGTTAACCAAAAATATTTGAATACTTTATCTGGCTATCACATTAAAAAAATAGACAAAAATAATTTGGAAAAAGCAGAATTAATATTAGGTTATTCAATAATGAGTTCTGATGAAATTAAAGAAATTTATTCAATGACATCAAAACAATTTGATGAGAAATATTATAATCATTCCAATGATACTATTTTATTTATTGACTAATTTAATTTATTTTACTAATAATCACTATTACAACTACAATTTCGACCCCATGCTTTATCGCTTTTTTTGCTTAATTTAAAAAAGTGCATACCCACTGTATGACCATTTTCATATCCTGAAGAATAAAGTTCTGAAACAATATGACCCGAATAATAAAATCCACTATTTCCATGTTGAAACCCTAGTATAAATCCAGCATTAAACTCGTCCTGATTAATGATAGGTTTATCGCTAATAAATTCATAATTAAAACCATGTACATATTTTTCTAAAAAGCCATCAGTATTATCATTAGATTCTAAAAATCCAATATCAAACCAAATATCATACCACATAGCTTCATCAACTTGATCATACAAATTAATATATTTGTTACAATAATTTGCAAGGTATCCATATTTTGATCCAGTTAAATTATTTTTATTTTCCATTATTAATTTTAATAATATTGTAGTCTTTTGTTTTTTCAACTTTTATAAATTAATATTTTTTAAACATTGTTCTTTTCCAATTACATACATTATAATATAAACATTAGGACTTGATTCGGTACGAGCTAATATCCATCTTAAAGTGTTAAGTACATTTTTTTTATCATAATTATTTAATTCAATAAAATTATTAATTGAATAAACAATTGCTTCGTATGATAAAAAATCCATTGTATCAAATAAATCTTTTATTTTTGAAATTAAATTTTCATCTAAAATTGGTATTTGTAAATTATAATTTGGTTCAGTAAAATATTTATTGTAACAATCAATAATTTCTAACAATGTATTTGATCGTTGAGTTAATTCTCCAAAACCCTTTTTGAACTTATTCAAATTAAATTTGTAATCTGAAATTTCTTCAATGTTACTTATTATTTGTTCCGAAGATTTATTTTTAATAATGTTTTTATTAATTTTATTTAATATTCCCATATCAAATCTTGATGCTGATTTACTAATTTTTTTAATATTAAATTTATCTATAGCATTGGTAATATTTGATACTCCATCAATTGATAACCCTAAAGAATATAAATATATACCAATTGCTTCTGATAAATATCCCAAGTTTTTAAATTCATCAACTCCAACAGCTCCATGCCTTTTTGATAATTTTTGACCATCCTGACTATATATTAAGGGTATATGAGCAAATTCTGGAATGTTCCATCCACAACCCAAATAAATTAGATATTGTCTAAAAGTATTTGTAAAATGGTCATCACCGCGGATAACATGTGTTATACCCATTTGATGATCATCGCATACTACTGATAATAAATATATTGGTGAACCATCAGATCTTACAATAATCATATCATCTAGTTCTGTCATTTTAATTGTAACTTTACCTTTGATATGATCATTAATTGTTATTGAATCTAAATTATTTGGAACTTTAATTCTTATTACTGGCTTAATTTCTTTACATTCAAATGCTAAAATATCTTGTTTGTCAAAACAATCACAATAATGTCTTGGTGGTAATTTAGCATCTTCTTGTTCTTTTTTAATTTTTTGTTGATATTCTTGAGAACAATAACACCAATATGCTTTTTTATTTTTAATAAGCTGATGTGCTACTTTAACATGAAAATTTTTATTAGCAGATTGAATAACAATATCTTCATCGTGTTCAATTCCTAACCATTTTAAACTTGAAATAATTTGTTCAATACATTGATTAGTTGATCTAGTTAAATCAGTATCTTCTATTCTTAATAAAAATTTTCCATTAGTTTTTTTAGCAAATATATAATTAATTAATGCTGTTCTTGCACCACCAATATGCAAATAACCTGTTGGTGATGGAGCAAATCTTACACGAGTATTATTCATTAAAATTTAATAATATTTATATATTATAATTGCATTTCAATTTTTTACTATAATGTTAATCTAATATAAATAAAAATTTGAAATATTTATTAATAAATTACAATTTGAAAGGTTAATATGTATGGAAACAACCAATGCCCCACTAATCACTCTAATCCAGAAACTATTCCAATGACTGTGATTGATTTTGAAGAAATTGATAGCTTAATTCAAAAATCGAGAACAATACCCGATAATTATCAAGACAAAAATCTGTGTGTGCTATTGTCTGGATCATTTTTAATTATGTTTTTTGTTATTGTATTAATTGTTGTGTTTGGACTTAGAAATGTCTAATAAAAAATTTTATATTATAATATAATGTCATCATTTAACATTATTTTAAATGGAACTGAAATATTTTTACTAGTTGTTCCATATAAAAATGTGGATGCAAATGAAATACTACGTAGGCTTAATTTAAAAGAAGAATGGAATTATTTAATTTATTATAAATCACCAGATTCAAAATTAACCACTACACTTGATCCGAATTATCCGGATGATTTGAAAGAGGTTGTACCAAATAATTCTACAATAAAATTATTAAAAAAAGCAACTAACCAATTAATATATAATCCAAATATTCAAACATTAATTAATAAAATCAAAAATGCAACAAATTATTTGGAAAAACACATTCATATTCTAGTGTGGATTAATTATAATTTTGATAATCAGAGCGAACCTCTTCATTTAACATTTATATATAAAGAAAATAATAACTGGTTTGAAGAATTTAAAACATCATCAATTGAAGATTTAGAAGAAATCATTGAAAAAAAATTAAATGACGGAATTTTTTTAATTACACAAAAAGCTTATTTGAGATTTGAAGAATTAGTTAGAGCTTATAAGTAATATAAATTATTTAATAAAACAAAAAAATTGTCTGCAATGGCAAGAATTATTAATTCTTGTTCCTGCGATATTATTTTTTTATGTTTTTAATTTATATAAAAACATAAAAAAATTGATATTTTATTTATTATATTCTACTTATTCATTATTAATGGAATTTAACCACTTTGCAAAGATAATTAATTTTAACATAAGACATACCAATTGTATAATTAATAATAATAATTTTGTTATTAATTATTCAAAATCACTAGGCCGTCCAGAATGGGTTGCTTATTCTTTAAACAGTAACAAAGCAATTCAATGCAATGGGGGGCGTAGACATTTTACATATGATCCTGATTTAAAATCTAAAAATATTTATCAGCTAGCACCAGATTCAAATATTTTTAAAAACCAATGGAGCCGAGGTCACATGGTTCCTAGTTTCATGATGTCATGGGACAAAACACATAGAGGGTCTTGGACAAAAACTTATCAAATGTCAAATATAATTCCCCAACACAAAGCTTTTAATACTAAGGATTGGGCTCAGCTAGAAATTAAAACATTTAAAATGATTAAACAATATACAAATGATACCTATGTAATAACAGGATGTAAGAATTTTGATTTTTCAAACAAAATATATTTTACTAATTCAATTCCACATCTTAGGTTAACAAATCCAGAATATAATGTATTTTGGATTGATGAAAAAAATAATATTGAATATCAAATACCAAATTTAATGTATCAAATAGTAATGACTCCATATGAGACAAAATGTTGGATGGGATTTAACAATTGTAACCAAAAAGTATATCCAATTAAAATAGACTTTTTGGAAAAAATAGTTGAAACTAAAATTTTTTTATAAATTATTGAAAATATTTATTATTAGTTTAATTTACATAAACTTTCTAATGGGTATTTGTTGTAGTAGTTTTAATCAAGAAGAAAACAAAACAGTTTCATTACAAGAACTTAAAAAATTTGATTCAGAAGTAAAAGAATTTAGTTTAAAAGGACAAGAACATGTGGCCAAAGTAGTTTATGTTTATGATGGAGATACTGTTCATATAGTAATTAATCTAAATAATGTTCCAACCAAGTTCAACTGTAGAATGTTAGGAATTGATTCTCCTGAAATGCAACCAAAAAATGTCAAAGACATTGGAACAAAAACAAAAGAAATAGAAAAAGCAATTAAATCAAGAAATTATTTAATTTCTAGAGTAACAGATCAAAAGATATCTAATATAAATATGAGTAAAAAAGATGTTAAAGAGCTTTGTAGTCAATCAAGAAAATTAGTTCGTATAAAATGCTTTGATTTTGATAAATATGGTAGATTGTTAATTGAAATATATGATGGACCTAATACAAATACCAAGTCATTAAATCAAGAAATGATTGATAACTCATATGCTGTGGCATATGATGGTGGTACAAAACAAGAATTTAATGAAAATAATTTTGCTTAGTTATTATTTTATAAGTTTAAAAAATAAAAAAAAATCTAAATAATAAATAATAATGTTTAGTTGTTGTAGAAGCAAAAATTCTAAATCTCAAAAAAAAGATAGCCCTGATTTAACTCCTGTTGAAATTGATAAAATTAAAAAGAATTTATCAAATTTAATGGATATGAATGAAAAATTTTATGGTGAAACCACTGGAATTATTCCTGAAGTGTGGGGAATGTTAAAAGGTCAAGAATCCAAAAATAATAGTCCAGATGTTGGAAAAGATGGTTATAAAACTATTTTAGTTAGTTCTTTAGCAATTATTGGTATTGTTACTGAACAACCAGAAATTGAAATAGCAGCTGTTATTTTAGGTGGTGTCTTTGAATATTTATCTTCTGGTTCAACATCCAAAGATGTAACTAAGGTTAATTTAGATACTGATTTTGGTTTATTATCTTCAAGAAATACTAGTTCATATAATTCATTAAATATAATGATAGGTAAAATGCACGATGATCCAAACCAATACAGAGACCAACCATGGACTATTCCAGGTCCATATAATGTTAATACACTAAGAGACTTGATCAACATTGAAATACCAGGTAAAGACTCTGAGCTATTTCAAATATTAGTTCAAGCTCAATCAAGACAATTTAGAAACCAAATAACAATTCCAGAAATGGTTAAAATGCAATTCTGGGATATTTATTTTGTTCAAGATGCAAATTATTCTGGCTCTAATTTTGGTTACTGTTATGTTCCTGGTCCTCCTGGTCAACCAAATCCCCCTGGTGGAATTGAAAGACATAGAAATACAGATAAATCTGATATTGGTAATGGTGTTGGAATATTTGCAAATGACGAAATTTGGTCTCACCACCCAGATTATACTCATGTAACAGCACGTGGAACAAATGATGATGATCTTAAAAAAAGTTATTTGGATGCGGTTAGTAGTTTCATTAAACAATTCCCAGCAGCTTATATTTATCCATATACAATAACTGATAAATCAGTTTTATCCTGGAGATATTATATTATGGAAGGATATGATAAAATTCCAAGTCCATCTACTAATTTTGGTGTAGCAAATGGTGAATTTATGAAGTGGTTATTTATTGACGATGGTGCTGGTAATATTACTAATCCCGATGGTGTTGGTTATCGTTATGATATCATTTGTGCATCAGGTATTATGAGAAATGAACATATGATTCCATTTGAAACAAATTATAATCGCGATGAACAATTATTATTAAATGCTGCTGATTTTAGATACCCCTCAAATAATAATAGTAAAAAAATAAAATCAAATGTGTATCTTAATGATTTAACAAACAAAGCTAAAAAATAAGCTAGTTAATTAGTTAATTAATTTAATAAAATTATTTTTTCTAATAACTCCATAATCTAAGTAATCAGATGATTTAGTGTTATGATATTTTATTATTGACCAAATAAACCAAGTATACTCAACTAATTTTGAGAATTCCATTACAATCTCATCAATATGATCAAAATTTTGATTAGATTCGTAGTAACAAGAATAAAAATCATTTCTTTTATTTTTTCCTGGATATTTTTCTGGATAATATTTTAGTTCAAAATTATTCATTGCACATTCAGCAAAATAATTAGCAATATCATAATATGGATAATTTAATGAACTATATTCAAAATCAATAATGTACCATTTATTATTATCAAAATTATCAGCTAATATATTTAATTGTTGAAAATCATTATGTGAAATAACTTGATAGCCTCCAATTTTTTTACACTTATTTATTATTTCTTGACCACTTTTATAAATAAATTCAAAATCATTTAAGATAGGATAATCAAATGATTTTAATTCAGCAACTTGTCTTGTCCATTCATCCAAATAATTAAAAAAACATGGAACATCATTTAAACCTTCCCAACTAATATTATGAATTTGCTTAAGTAAAGTAGCGCATTCTTTAGTTTTACTTTTAAAATCATCCAATGAAATTGTTTTAGACTCAATAAAATCTTCAACTCTTCCAAATAATTTGTTATTGACAATAATTGGTTGATGAATTTTTGGTGTGTTAATTCCACTGAGATAACATTTAGTTTGAATAGTTTGTTCCCAATTATAATTTAAATTTAACTGCGAATAATTGTAAAATTTAAAAATAAGATTTTTATATTTAAAAACCTCGTTTGACAATCCACCATTAATTTTTTCCATTATAATATATATGAATAGTTCTGACTTTAAAACGAGTGCTGAGAGAAAGCAGGCTTTTGAATTATTAGCTAATAGCAAAATTTTTAACAATAAAATAGCTATTATTGGGTGTGGTGCAGTAGGTACAGCACTAATGCCTATATTATTTAAAATTATAAAATTAGATCCTGCTAAAGTTTATGTTATAGATAAAGACGCTGAAAGATTTAAAAATCTTGAAAGGTTTGTTAATATGGGTATTAAAACACTACATTTGGAATTAAAAAAAGATAATATACAAAAAATATTAATTGAAAATATTGGATTAGGACAAGATGATTTAATTATTGATGCATCTTATGAAATAAACACAAACTTTTTATACAACTTATGTTCAGAATATGGAATTTCGTATACAAACTCAGCCGTGGAAGTATGGGCAAATGAGCCAAATTTAAAAGAAACCGATCAAACATTTTATCAAAGAATTAAGTCAATTGAAGATCAAGATAAAAAAGTGGAAAAAAACAATAAGAAAAATAATTTTATCATTAGTTTGGGATGTAATCCTGGTAATGTAAACATTTGGACAATGTATGCGTTAGAAAAAATAAATCAAAAAACCAAAAATGTCAGTTATAATTCATATGCTGATTTAGCGAACAAGTTAGGTCTTAGAGTTGTTCATATTTCGGAAAGAGATTCTCAAATAACAAATAAACCAAAAAAATTTAAAGAATATGTTAATACGTGGTCGTCAAATGCAATTTCATGGTATGACGAAGCTTTCAGTTTTCTTGAAATTAGTTGGGGTACCCATGAAAAAAATACACCAAGTAATATCAATAAAAATTTATCAAATGAATACCAATTAATACTAGATGGTAAAGGATATAATTCATATGCTTATTCCTATACACCTCTTAGTAAAAATTTGGTAGGTATGTTAATTAGACACGAAGAGTGTTATACCATCTGTAGAAAATTAACATTAAAAAATGAAAAGAATGAAATTATCTATAAACCAAGTTGTTATTATGTTTATAAACCTTGTGATTCTTGTGTTGCATCTACTTATGAAGTTAAAGATAACCTTGGTAAATATCAAGATAAAAGAAGATTATTAACTTCTGATATTATCGAAGGTCGTGATGAACTTGGTTGTACATTATTTTTTGAAAATGGTGATATATATTGGGTTGGGTCAATGCTAGATATTGAAGAAGCAAGATTAATTTATGATAATGAATATAACCATATAATTAATGCAACTGTTCTTCAAGTTGTAGCTGGATATATGGGTTCAATATTATATTTAATAGAATGTATTGAAAATAAACAGTATAAAGGATTATTAACTCCAGAAGAATTACCAGCAAAAAGATTTGTTGAATTAACTAAACCAATGTTGGGTCATTTTGGTCTTATAAAAGTATTAGATTGGACTGTTAAAACAAAACCAAACGAGTTATGGCAATGGGAAGATTTTATGGTATAAATTATAATCAAAACAAACTAATATAAAAATTGAATAAGTATAAGGTTGTAATTAATAAATTTTAACCTAATGCGTAAAGTATCAATCTTAAAAGATATTGAAACCGAAATTCAAGCTTCGGCAAAATACCAAGCGGATATTGACTATTCTAAGCCAAAATTTATGGCTACTTTTCCTTATCCTTATATGAATGGCAAGCTTCACTTAGGTCATGCATTTACAATGTTAAAAGTTGATTTCGAATGTAGATGGAAGGAATTAAATGGTTACAATATTTTGTTTCCATTTGGATTCCATTGTACCGGTATGCCTATTTGTGGTGCTGCTAAAAAATTAGAAAAAGAAATTAATAGCGGAGTATTAAAATCGAATGATCCAAATAAAAAATCACAATGGGATATTTTAACTGAATCAGGTGTAAGTCAGGATGAAATTGTTAATTTTATTGATCACAAATATTGGGTTAGTTATTTTCCAGAAATTGGTCAAACACATGTTAAAAAACTGGGAGTTATGGCTGATTTATCAAGATCTTTTGTTACAACAGATGTTAATCCATTTTATGACTCATTTGTAAGGTGGCAGTTTAATAAATTATTTTCTAAAGGTTACCTTAAATTTGGTACACGTAACTCTATTTATTCAGAGTCACTAGGAATTCAATGCCAAGATCATGATCGTTCTCAAGGTGAAGGAGTTCAAACATCAGATTATAAAATTTTAGAAATTGAGTTTACTAATACAAATGAAACTGAATCTAATAAAACAAACCAAGTTATTTGGGTACCATATCAACATAATTTGGATACAAAAGATCTTAATATTCAAAAAATTAATATTAGTAAGGATACAACTTATAACTTGTATATTGATTCATCAAATGGAAAACATATTTATATGACCCCATATCTTCATACTAATATTGCTAATCAAAAAGATGAACTTGTAAATAGTTTAAAGTTAAAAGAAATGAATGCGACTATTGAAGTAAATAATATTAAAAAGTACTCTAATATTTACTCTTATTACTTGGGTGGTGATGTTGTCTTAGGTCCTGATTCTACAACAACAGTGACCACGGATAAATCTTTTAATTACCATATTCTTGATTTTACAATTGAACTAGCAACTGATTTAGTTATTGATCGTATGGATCAAGTTTGTATTGTTAAACCATTAGCGCAATGGTATATTGATTATGCAAATCCTGAATGGAAAGCCAAAACAATTAATTGTGTTAATTCAATGAAATTAACTGAACCTGTTAAAAATGGACTATTAGATACAATTGATTGGATTAAAGAATGGGGTGTTTCTAGACCATTTGGTCTTGGTACAAAGTTACCAACAGACAATAATTATTTGATCGATTCCCTAAGTGATTCAACTATATATCCTGCTTATTATACTATTTCAAATATTTTACACCGAGATCTATATGGTAAACAAAGTGATTTTGATCCAAAAGATTTTACTGATCAAGTCTGGGATTATATCTTTTTATCAAAAGATTTTGACACCAAATACAATTGTACGATTGATAAATCAAAATTAGATTTAATGAGAGATACTTTTAATTACTTTTATCCAGTCGATATTAGAATTAGTGGAAAAGACTTATTAAGAAATCATTTGGGAATGTACTTATTTAATCATGTGGCTATTTTTGAACAAAAACATTGGCCAGTATCAATTAACTGTAATGGATGGATTTTAGTTAATGGACAAAAAATGGCTAAATCATTAGGTAATTTTATTACAATTGAATCAGCAACAGAAACTAATTCAGTCGATGCAGTTAGAATGAGCTTGGCTGATTCTGGAGATGGTATGGACGATGCCAATTACTTAACTTCTAATGCAGGAGATCATTGTACTCTTAAATTACATAGTTGGATTGAGTTAATTGAAAAACAATATATTTCAAATATAGAAACAAACTCTAATGAATATACAGACTTGGACAAAATGGTAGTACAAGTTTTTAATAAAATGATTAATGAAATTAAAGATCACTATCAAAATTATCGATATAAAATGGTTTTAAGAGACGGTTTTCATATGTGGAATAATCTTAGAGAAAAATATAGAATTCTTTGTAAGTATTCAAATAAAAATATGAATCAACAAATTGTTAATACTTTTATTAAATATCAAGTTCAACTATTATATCCAATTATTCCTCATATTTGTACTTGGGTTTGGAAAAATAAACTAGGAATGACCACCTCTATGTACATTTCAAATGATAAAATTGAACTCGAAAAAGAATCATTAGATCAATGGGATCTAATGGAAAATGTAACTAACAATTTAAGAGAAAGAGTTGAAAAATTAAAGAAAAAAGGCAAACAAGTGAATTCAGTTAAAGTGCAAACACCTCAATTGAATAATTGGGTTGAATCAATTGTTAAAGCTCAATTTAAATTTGAAATTGCTTTTGAACTAGCAGATAAAATTTATATTGGAATTAATTAATTTACCCGTTTTTAATTTATCCCCAATATAAACTAATAAAAAAATTATTTTATATTACTTAGTATATGGTTCTATTTTTCAATTTGGTATAACGACATAAAACCATAATTAACATTTCCACAAGTATATTGAGGATTATCATAACAAGGTAAACAATTACCTTCACTGTTAATATTTGGTTTAATTGGTTCATTATTACCGCATTTACATACAGCACCACTATCTATGCCAAAATATGAATACTCTTTACATAATTTAGCACATTCTTCTAAAATAGTTAGATCATCATTTTGATAATCACTACCAAATTCCATTTTAACTGAATTTGCCCATACAACCCCGGGCAAATGATCAGGTGATTTCATACAATATTTGTAATTAAAATCAGGAACTATTTGGGTTTTATTTGAATCGGATTCAACTAATAATTTATCGTCACTAGGTTTATTAGTTGGCTCAAACGAAGGTTTTGGTGTAGGTTTTCTTGTTGGATCAACATTAGGTTTAGCTGTGGGTTTACTAGTTGGATCAACATTAGGTTTAGCTGTGGGTTTACTAGTTGGATCAACATTAGGTTTAGCTGTGGGTTTACTAGTTGGATCAACATTTGGTTTAGCTGTGGGTTTACTAGTTGGATCAACAGTTGGTTTTGTAGTTGGATCAACATTTGGCTTATTAGGTGGATCAACATTTGGCTTATTAGGTGGATCAACATTTGGTTTACTAGTTGGATCAACATTTGGCTTACTAGTTGGATCAACATTTGGCTTATTAGTTGGATCAACAGTTGGTTTACTCGTTGGATCAACATTTGGTTTTGTAGATGGTCTAATCGAAGGATGTAAATTATTATTTTCAGTAATTACCTTAAAGGGATTATCTTTGTACAAACAAAATTTATATTTGCTAATATATTCATGATTTGGATAATCAATATAAATTCCCTCTTGAGTGATTAAGTTATTTGATAAAATACTACTGAGATTATATTGGGAATATGAAATTGGCTGATAGTAATGGTCTGGAACCCCATATAAACCATATTTTTTTATTTTAATTGGTGAAATTTTACAGCTAGCACTAAATCCATAGTTATAAACCTCTCCGTTAATTTTTATTTTTTCACATGGAGAACATTCAAAGGAACAATGACCTTCAGAACTTACTTTATTCCAAGTTTTAGGAAAATTAAACTTGGTCTGAGATGGATTATAGTAGTCTATAGTATCATACATTGAATAATGAGTACAAACGTAGCGGGTTGATGGTATGTCATTAGTGTTTAATACAAACCCTAAAACATTAGGCAAAGATATCAAGTTAAAAATTGACAATAGTAGAAAAGAGTATGACATTATATATATACTATAGATCTTAACTTTAAAATATTTCATTTTTTATATTTATTTGTTTTAAGTTTTTAAGTTTTTATGTTTATAATTTTAATATTAAAATTATAATTATAAAAAAATTATTAAAGTACCATGGTTGGAACTACATAATTGGAAAACTTTAATATAGGTACTGATTCGAAAAATTTAGCATCATATTTGTCATTAAAATAATTACCCATTTTCTTTTTAATATTATCATCGTTAATTAAATCATATAAAGTATTATTATTATCAGAAGGAGTTAAAAATAAAGTACATAATGATAATTTATCATCTTTAATTAAGTCAAATAATGGATCAAGAATATAATGAGTTATTTTAAGAATATCATTTGGCGAATAAACTGCCTCGTATATTTTATAAACAATTAAATAAATTAAATTTTTCTTGCTTATATCATTAATACCAATGTGTGTGTGTGAAAAATAATTTGGTTTTATTAAATAATTAATATTTCTTTTTAGACAATCTAAAATTATTGGAAAATAATCTTTAAATTTGCCCTCTACCTTTTTTGTAAAATCTTTTGGTAATTGTAAAATATAATCATTACTAATAAAATATGTAATAGTATCTGAAATAAAGTTTGATTTAAACAAAACAGTATCAAAATCTTCCTTAGTTAATAAATTTAAATAAGGAAAGAATTTTTTACCATTTAAATAAATAATGTCACACAGATCAAATGAATTACATTGATCTTCAATAATATTGTTTAAAAAATATAATTGTGTGTCTAGTAGCAGTTGATTAAAATTTACAAACTGTTTTTTATCTGGATTCAATAATGATACAAATCTATAAATATTCAAACGAAAAACTGAAACCAACGAATAATTTGAAGTAAAAAATTTAATTAAATTTATGTATTTATATTCATTGTAATTAGTTTTTGAATTAGTTACACTATGTGAACTATGTCCTTTATTGATAAAAAAGTTTATAGTAACATTTAATAATTTATATTCAATAGTATTTCCATTTAAGATAATATCAATAATTTGTGGATTTTTTCTTGATTGCATTAAGTTACTTGCGACTGTTTCAGTATTAGATTCTAAACCAAATAAATAATTTAATATAAAAATAAAGTTATTAATATCTGATGCTATTTCATAATTCCATCTATTTTTATAAATAAAATCCAATTTTCTAATATTACTTACAATGGCTCCAAATTTATTTTTCATTATGGGTGTATTATCATTATCTATGTTTAGTTCATTTATAAAAGCAACTAACTTTGGAATTGAAGTGACTGGTAAATAGTTTGGATCAAATAATTTTTTTTCACTATTCCAGCAATGAGTTTTAATTAATTGAAGTAATGTATTTTCAACACAATCTGCAAATTGATAATCTGTATCATCTATATTTACTTGAGTTATACCATATGAATGATAACTTGGAATTATATCACTAAATTTATAAATAACATATGAAACATCAGATAAATTATCTGGAGTAATTTTAATAATTTCCTCGTGAGATTTACTAAGCAAGTTAGACAAAAAATTAAATTGATTTATTGGTAAAATTTTATTTGATAAGTAACCAATATTTAATTTTGGATTATATAATCTTACCCCAATGTAACAACAATAAAATAACTCAGCCAATCCAATTTCCATATCTGAAAATAATTCATTATCTTCCATTTCTTTAATTATTCTGTTAAATTTAATTAATTGTTTAATGTCATGAATATCTTTTTTAAGATGATCTTGTATTGATTTATAATCTTTATTTAACAAATTTGATTCATTATATTTTAAAGACATATTACCCAGCTTAGTATCAGTTTCAATATCTTTTTTTGATAAATTTGCATATTCATTTGTAATTTCAAAAAGGTCTGATAAATTTACATAAGCCTCGTTTGATTTAAAGCATTTTAAAATTTCACATGATAATTTATCGTCATATTTTAATATTTCTTCATTTTTTAATTTTTTATTTGTTGTTAGATAATCATTCGTAAAAATGATGTTTAATAATTCTTTAAATTTATTTGCAAATGCAAATTTATGTAAAATATTAGGTTTTGCTGCAATTCCAATATAATCATCATTATTTGTGTTTAAAACAAATGTTTTTGTAAATACATTTGTAATTAATTTAATATCATTTGTGGAAATTAATTCTTTATTTTTTTTTAAATCTGCTATAATTGTTATGTATTTAGATGTTAAATTTTGGTATAATTTTTTAATTATATCAAACTTGTTTTGAATTAAACAAGCGTGAAAAGGTATTAGTTTTTTACCAATAATAATATTTTCATTAACTAAATTGGGTAATAAGCTAATTTCAAAGTTGATATTATCAGATCCAACTTTAGGTTCAAAAATAAAATCATCATTTAAGTTAAATCTTTGATCAGGATTATTATTGTTAATGATAATATGATTATTTAAATAAATATTAGCATTTGAAAAAATTATTGGGTTATTTTTTACTTTGATATTTTCATCTTGATTTTGTATTGGTAATATTGGAATTTTACCACCATATCCATTCCAACTATAGTCAATAAATATTTTTTTATCCATATAATATTAGTTAGAAATTTCAATAAATTTATTTATTTTAACATTTTTAATATAATTATTATTTAAGTATTTACAAAAGTACTTTTGATATTGAATAGGAAGAATATAAATTAAATCATATAAACTATTAACATTATTAATGCTTTTGGTATGAAAAATTTTTTTAAATATCGTGTTAAAATTTTGGTCCCCTATTATAATACTAAAAACAGGATCAATTATTTTATTAACAAAATTACAATAAACCACATCACTATTCATATTTATTTTATTTCTTGAACAAAATTTATAAAAATAAAAAGTAATAAAATATATCAAGTTTATAGAAGCATAATTTTCAGATTTTAATGGAATTTCAAATGTCAAATTTGATATATCATTTGGACTTAATAATTGCAAATAGTGTCTAAATAATTCATATTCGATTGAACTAAATTTAACACTATTGTTAACAAATCCAATAACATCAAAAATATTATTTATAATAAAGCTAGATTCATAAAATAATTTTATTTGATCTCTTGTATTTAATTGTTTAATTTTATCTACAATTATTGGTTTTCTATTGATTATACTACTTAAATCTGAAGAAAATATGTTTCCTTCTGAATCATATAAATCTAAAAAATATAATTTGTTATCTAATAAAACTTCTTTTTCATTAATATTTGGTCCTGTAAATTGATTATTTTTATTTATTTTTTCTAATATTTGAAATATATTTAGATTCAATGATGTTAATAAAGAATAATTAGATGTTAAACTTAAAACAAGACGTGTATAAATAAATGTGTCTAAAAAACAAATAATGTTTGATGAAACATGATGTGTAGAATGGCCAACATTTATTGTAAAAATAATTTTTGTGTCATCAATACTTTCAACTAATATTGTGTTATTTTCAATTGTTATGTTTTTAACATTTGCTGATTTATTTTTATATTTTTTATTTATATATTTTACAAATGTTTCTTGGTCGTCATCTTTTAAACCAAATAAATATGATGCTATTTTAATAAAATTTTCAATTGATGATTTAATTTCATATTTATTTATATTCTTATAAATTTTTTCAAAGGTTCTAATATTTGAAACAATAGAAACAAAACTATTTTTAATTTCTTGAGTATTATCATTTTGAACATTTAAATTTGATATAAAATCTTTTAGTTGTTTAATGCTGTTTTTTGGTAAATAGTTTACATTAAATGATTTTGTTTCAGAATCCCAAGTTAGTGTTTTAATAAATTGTAATAATGTGTTTTCAACACAATCTGGAAAATTATATTCAATACCTTCATCTGATATAAATTTACTCTGTCCATAATTATGATATATTGGAAGTAAAATATTGTTTTTATAAATTGAATAATTACAATGTTCTTTATTTATACTTTTTGACAAATTAATAGGTTTATTTATGAGATTACTAATAAAATTTATTAAATTTATAGGATATAATTTTGATGATAAATATCCAATGTTTAATGATGTATTTAATAATCTGTATCCAATTATTGTTGCATAAAATAATTGTGAAAGTTTAATATTTAAGGGTGTGACTAGTGTATCATATTTATTTAAAATAATATTAAATTTAATTAGATCTCTTATTTCAAAATAGTCTTGTTCTAAATTATGATTAACATCATTTATATCTTTATCGATAAATTGTTCTTTTGAGACCAATAATGAATTTATTTTTTCATCAAGTTCTTCTTTTGTTAAACTTATTTTATCATGATTTATGATTTTATAATTTGATATAAGAGTATATTCATTAAATAAATTCATTAAATCAGATAAATTATTAAATGCTGTACATTTACTAACATTATTGCCAAATAAACTTAAATACTTATCTTTAATAGAATCAAAACTTGGAATTTCATTTAAATCAGAATAATTATAAATAATTTCGAGTAGTTCTCTAAACTTGTTAGCAAAAATTATTTTATTAATAATATTTGATCTTGCAGAAAGACCTATGAATTGTAAGGTATCTCTATGTAAAATAAAGTATTTTTTAATTTGAGATATAGCAAATTCTTGTTCTTCTTTTGAAATTAATTCATTATTAACATAATTAGATTGTATTAATTTAAAAAATTTTGTTACAATACTAAATTTATTGTTTATAAAACAAGCATGAAAAGGAATTTTATTTGTTTGGTTAAATTCTATTTCTTCGTCATAAAAATCCAAAATATCTATTTTAGGTTGAGAAGTTAACCTTTCTTCATACTCATTAAAAATGAATTGATTATTTAAATTATATGCAGATGCCAATTCCAATTTGTTATTTACGATAAGACTATTATTATTATATATATTTGAATCAGAATAAACAATTGGAAACATTTTTTTTCTTATATTTGGTTCTGTTATTATTACTGGTATTTTACCACCATCTAAATCATAATTAATTTTAATTTTTTTCATTTTATTATATAAAATTAGATAATAAAATAAATTTGACTGTATTTGATTAGATTATTAAATTATTTCATCAACAAGACCATGAGTTAAACATTCATCTGAACTTAATAAAATATCTCTTTTAAGAGTTTTGTCTAAAAATTGTTTGGTTAATTTTCCATCAGTTCTTTCCATATAAATGTTTCTAATAACTCCCATTAATTTATCACAGTTTTCTTTTTCATCCATAATGTCAGAATATTTACCTTCAACACCTGTTCTTAATTCATGGATTAACATAAAAGAATTTTTTGTAATAAATCTTCGGTGACCAGCCATTGATATTAAACTTGCGGCTGACGCTGCAATACCTTCAATATAAGTATGCACTGGAATTGAGCAATTTTTAATAGCATCAATTAAAGGAATAGCAGCAAATATTTCACCGCCGTTTGAATTAATAAATATTTTTAATGGTTTTGGTTCTGCATTTTCAACTAAATCATCGTAGTCTGCCAAAAATGTTTTCCATCTTTTTTCTGCATTTTTAATAAATTTAAGTAAACTCATTACAGAGCTTACGCTAATATCTGAATATAAAAAGTATTCGTTGTTAGTATAATCATCATGATCGCTAGGTATATCGGCACCACCCATTAGGTTTTCCAAAATATCTTCATCCATTTCTTCCTCTGCTTTCTTTTTAGGATTGTTTGTAGTCTTTTGTTTTTTATTTTTACCGGAGAAATAATAACGATTCATCTAAATATAAATAGAAAATAAATTTTAAATAATTTATATTTGTTTATTTAATAAATTAAAAATAATTACCTAAATACATAACAAAACAAGATAAAAGCATAAGAGTGCTAATAATATTGTTTTTAAATTGTCTTTCCTTTAATCCATAATATATTAGCATAGGAAGAATAAATAAGAAGGTTACTGCAAATGAAAAAAATACAAAAAATCCAAAAGTTAAAACGTTTGGATATCTTGCAAACAAATAAATTGGAAAATTTAATAAGATAGGATCTGATTCAAAACTATGAATAGTTTGATTGTTTTTGGTTCTAATTCTACATATGGGACATTGAAGGCCGTTAGATAATATTTTATTATAACATTCTTTATGCATTAGTACCTTGCATTTTGAACCACAATTTGTATTTATAATACATAATTTTTCATTAGTATCATCTAGACATAGTAGACAAATATCGTTCTCTTGAGTTATATATTCACTGTCTGCGAGTTTTTTAGTTATGTTAATATAATTCAGCATTAACAATCAAAATCAATATTAAGGTTTAAAAAATTCAATTATTTTAAAAATAATATATATTTATATATACAATGTCATTAAATATAAGTTTTGGCAATCAAAATGTTGGATTGGATATGAAATCAAGATTTATTTCAGATTATGGACAATACTCTCAATCTTATTCTTATCTTGACCCTTTAGGTAAGCAAAAATTTAACACCCAATGGCCATATTTAGTTTTAGTTATTGGAATTATTTTATCAATTATAACATTTATAGCAGCTAGTCCAGAAAAGGATCCTAAAACTGGACAACTTAAAGAAAGAACAGGAATGCAAAAGTTTTATTATGGATTAGCTTGGTTATGTGTTTTATGTTCTGTTTTTGGTGCTGGTTATGGAGTTTATTTGTATTTTGCCATTTATTTACCCGAATATTATAAATGGTTTGAAACATTACCATCTGAAGCTAAAGGAAAATTAGCAATGATTTCAACTATTGATCAAATAGAAGCTAACAATAGAGCAGAACAAGAAAGAATAAATAATAATAGACAAAATAATAGATTTTAAACTATAACAAATAACTAATAAAAATATTGAAAGATAATATAATTAATTAGATTATATTATCTTTAATGTCAATAACTGGAACTTATTCTAAAATTAATAGAATTAAAATACTATTTTATCATTCAACGGTAGATTATAAGTTTGCTTCTTTAAAAGAATTAAAAGAAGTTGTTCAAAATATTAAATACATCAACAATAATTCCACATATATTCCACATATTACAGTTATTGGTAACGAATTTTGGATGCGATTTAAATTAGATTCAGATAATGATTATGTTAATATGGAAGATAAATTAGCCCAAACTTATCAATTAAAATAATTTGTTTGGTTAATCAAGTTAATTTATTTTATTTTTAACTAACTCAACATAAACATTTAATTTTTTAATTGTGTCAATAATTTCAAAAATTAATAACTTATATCTATTAATAATATCCCAATACATATAACTTATAGCATCTTGTGAAAAATTATTTTGATAAATATCTTTCATGCTATTAGTTATATCTGAACTAATTAAATTAAATTTTTTTATAGTACTAATTAATTCGTTGTGAGTTTGATGCATTTTTTGCAATTGATCAACAGTAACTACTGAAATATTTGAGTCGTGAGTTTTTTTAATATATAGGGCAGAAACATCACCCAATCTTTCAACACAATCCATTGTAATATTACTAATGGTTATTAAATCATTGGCAGGAATAGCTGTATAAGTAGTAAATGCATTTAAATTTTTAATTGAGATAAATTGAGATTGTATATGATTATATACATCAAATGGAGTTGGCTTAGCAACAGTAGTAGCAGTAGCAAACATATTAGTATATAAAGTATACATTTTTTTAAATCAGTTAGTTTATATAAGTTTAAAATAGTAGTTTAAATTAAATTATAAAAGATACTAATAAAATAAAAAAATTAAATTAGAAATTATTCAAAACCAACAAGTTCAGTGACAGCGGAAGGTTTTTGATTGAATTCAAAATAATAACATTGGGGTTTGTTGTCAACAACAATTAAATTTTTTTTAACATATTCAATAAAGTCTTCAATACCAACTCCGCAATTGCCACATCCACAAGAAGATTTTAAACCATATAATTGAGTAACAGTTTTCATATGTTTGCTATTAAGTTTGTTTTTAATTTCACTTATTGAAAACATTTGAGAAGAATCTAATCCAAGTAAATTACATAACTTACTATCTAAATAATACCTAGTATTTTTGCTAACCATTAATTAATGTGAAAATGAGATTTAATTGATTGTTTTTCATTTTTTTTATAAAAAATTGAAATTAAATAGCCTATAGCAATATCCATATATTTTAATGCAAAATTTACCCGACGATAATTTTTACTGTCCAATTACCTATGGAATCATGATGGACCCAGTTATAGGGCCAGATGGTCAAACTTATGAAAGATCAGCTATTGAATCATGGTTAATATCAAATAACAAATCTCCATTAACAAAACAAACAATGAAAGTATCTGAGCTTGTGCCTAATATTGCACTTAGAAATACCATTCAACAATATTTAAAATTGAACCCGTCAATGAATCAAACTAAAAAACAAGTTCCAATAGTACCAAATATTAAAATTACTAGATCAATTAATATTCAGCCTGTTTTAACTTCAGATCACAAATTAATTGTTAGTCTAAAATCTAACGAAGAAGTAAAACGCAAACCTAGTGCATTTATTTTTATTATTGATGTATCTGGATCAATGGATTCGGATGCATCTAATAATACAAACAGTTGGGAATCAGATGGATTTACTCGATTAGATTTAGTAAAACATTCAGTTAGAACTGTGATTGAAGTTTTAGAACCATCAGACATGATAAGTTTAATTACTTTTAGTGATGACGCTAAATTAAAATTAGATTTTTGTTCAATGACTCCAGAAGGCAAAGAAAATGCCATTCAAATTCTTAATTCGTTAAGAACTGAGGGTATGACAAATATTTGGGATGGTCTGAGAGTTGGACTTTTAAATATCCAAAAAATTCAAAATCAAGATGTAAATATTGGTTTGGTATTATTAACTGATGGAGAACCTAATACTAATCCTCCACGCGGAATTGTTCCAACACTAGAATCTGCAATAGAATCTCTTAAAATTCAAAAACCATTTACAATTAATACATTTGGTTTTGGTTATAGTTTGGATTCAAAGTTACTTGATCAAATTGCAAGGTGTGGATATGGTACATTTGGTTATATTCCCGATAGTTCTATGGTTGGTACTATTTTTGTAAATTATTTATCAAATGTTTTATCAACTTATCTATCTAATAGCAAAATAATTATAGAATCAGAAGGTCAAGTAATAGTTTCTGAAAATATTGGATCAATTTATTCAGATAAATCAAGAGATCTAGTATATCAGCTTACAAAGTCATATGACCAATTTAAAATTACCTTATTAGTTGGTGATCAAATTTTGGAGTCAAAAGAAGTTGGTCTTAGTGAATTAACAAACAGTTATAATCATCAATTAATTACTGGTTCAAACGTTAGACACAAAATTTATTCAACAATTTATAAAATCCTTGAAGATTTTGAAATTACTAAATCGCTTGATTCAGCAAATCATCAATTAAATGAATTATATGAGGAAATTAAGATGATGAATGAAGTTAATGAAACAACTGAAGTGTCTAATTATCTTTTGGATTGGGATTCGCCCGATGAGTTTAAAGGTGGTCAAATTAGAACAGCTTTTAGTCGCACAGAATGGTTTAGTAAATGGGGTTCTCATTTTATTCGTTCAATTATGAATGCATATAAGAACCAACAATGTAATAATTTTAAAGATCCAGGTGTTCAAAATTTTGCTGGAGACCTTTTTACTGAAATCAGAAAAACAGCAGATGCTGCTTTTTGTATGTTACCTGCACCAAAATCTAGCTCTCACAGAAATTATTATTCTCGTGGTAATACAACAACTACAAGAACACAACCAATAAATATGACATCGTATTATGATGCTGGTGGTGGCTGTTATGACGGTGAAGGTTTAGTGTTAATGCACGATGGAACTTTTAAACAAGTAAAATCAATTGTAAAAGGTGATATTATAATGGCATTAGATAAAAATTTAATTTCATTTGCAGATAAAATAAAATGTGTTGTTAAATCTAAAGTTGTAAATGGTTCAATACCAATGTGTTTGATTAATGGTTTAACTATTACACCATGGCATCCATTATTAAATCCAAATTCTAATAACAATTGGATCTTTCCAATTAATATTTCTCCAGAACAAAATGTTAAAATTGACTGGATTTATAATATTGTACTAGAATCCGGAGTTTCAGTTTGTATCAATGGTCTTATGATGTCTACACTTGGTCACGGATTAAATGATCCAATTATTTCACACAATTATTTTGGTACTCAAAATATTATCAACGATCTAAGTCAAATGGAAGGATGGAATAATGGTTTAGTCATTTTAGAAAATCCAATGGTTATGAGATCTAACGGTCAAGTAGCACAGTTAATTAATAACTGTTAACTATTAACACTCTAATAAATTAATTAAACTATAGCTATTAGTAAAATTAATTAATTATTTATTTATGAAAATTTTTTAGCGTTTGCTCTAATATAATCTTCACCAAGAACTAACATTGCTTGAAAAATATCCCAAACATTAGATCTCGATGTTTCATCAAGTTTTGAATAGATATTTTGTAATCTTAAAATTTCATTTAATGCATTTTCATTATCTCCTATTTTATCTATATGATTATCATTATTTGAAAAATATGATTCATCTCTGTTCAATATTTTATCTCTTAATGGTAATGCATAAACTAAAAATTGTTCAATTGGCATCAAAGAATTGATCTTAATAATTTGTTGAAAGTGGTATTGATAAGTTGAACCTACTAAAGGGGTTATCTGCATTAAAAATGACCCTAAAATTTCGTTGAAAGTTTTAATTATTTCGCTTGACATTGGTATTATAACTATATATATATATAATCTTTAAGTGTTGTTTATTGAAAAATAATGGTTAAAAAGAAAGGGATTGCTATTTATAGCAAATTTGTGATATTATCCAACCTAAAAAAATTGAAAAATATATCTTATTCAAGCCTAAATGATGAATTTTAATGCAATATCAGAATAAACCAAAGAGTAATTATACCAATACCAGTGATAAAATGCCTCAGCGCAAAACTATCACTAGTGACTCGACTCAAAACCTTTGGTGTCGTGACACAATGTGGGATTATGTTGCTAAATCCCTTGGCCGTAGCGCCGAAGAAATCTTTAGCCAACGCAACGGATGTCATCTACGCAGTTGCAACAAATCATCATCTGAATGCCGCGGTGCTCATAGCTTATCTGACTTAAAGCCTTTACCTCACATTGCTAAATATAACCACTTGAACAAAGGCACATTTAATTGGGTTAAACTGTATTTGAATGTTCTTAAAACAATGCAACGTGATCTTCCTAATGTTAAAAAGGAAGAACATAAGCGTTTTGTTGCAAGTTTATCAAGTATGAACTTTATTGAGCTCATTCAACTATGGCGTACAATGGCTTGTTATTATAACAAGGCAGCAAAAGAGTTACCATTTAAAAAAGATATTAAAGGACAACAACTAAGTGTTCAAGAATGTGGATTTGCATATCGCGATGATGTTCCTAATTTTAGAATTGGGGATGATTTAGAAGATCATGCTTGGTCTTTTGAACGTCTTACTCGTTACTGTCCTATTAATGAAAAGTTTGAAGCTTGTATTAAGTGCGGAACTCAAATTACTATCTGGGATCTTTGCTTGGCTACTGGACTTAACTGCAAAGAAGGTGTTCATAAAAAGTCAGAAATGATTTGTACTGAAGACTTTCTTAATGGAACATGTTCTTGTAAATCACAAGAAGAAATTGATATCGAAACTGTTGCACTCCAAAAACAACTTATTGAAATTTCAAATGAACTAGTTGCTATTGTTGAAAATGAAAAGGCATCAGTTGTTGAAGATGATGGTTGGTCAAAACCTAAAGCAAAAAAGCCAACTAATAAATTTGCTCTTCCTGATCCTAAAATTAAACTTCGTCAAGAAATTAATCGAATTGAAAATGAAATTAAAAACCTTGAATCATCTAGATTTATTCATTATTCAGATCAAGGAATGAAACCATTCAAGAACTTGTATGAAGAATATCTTGAACAAGAAAAAATTAAGGAAGAAACTAAGCAACCAGAACCAGCACCAGTGGAACCTAAGAAAGCTGATTGGGACCATGGTCTTGTTGAAACAGGAAAAATTAATGGTTCTGTTACCAAAGTTACTAAATTTGGTAAAAAGAAATAAACAAATTAGCTAAAAAACTAATTAGTTGATAACCAAAAGTAAATTTTATTTATATATAATTAACTAATCTATAATTTATCTTTAATTTCTTTATTATTTATTTGATCAAGTTGATCTACATCAATACCCTTACAACACATACCTCCAAAAAATTCACTAAATTTTTTTCCTAATGATTTCTTTTTTAATATTTTAGCATCTAATACAATATTTGTTTCTAAATTTTTAACTTCATTTATTGCTTGATTAACCAAATTATTACCATTATTATTAATTTTTTCAGCAATAACATCTGGAATATCAATAATATTTATATCATTTGACCCATTAACTAAATCAACAACAACCGCATAATTTTCATTTTTATCTATAATATTATTTAAATTGTTTAAATTATTTGGATTATAAAGTATATTGGCTTCTAATTTAAGTTCAACCGTATTTTTTAAATTAGCAACTTGATCTTCTAATTTATTTTCTAAATATTCAGCTTGAACAATTATTTGTTTATTTATATTTTCAACTTGTGTAGTTACTTGATTTGATATATTAGTTACTTGATTTGATATATTAGT
>JACCDY010501532.1_pt1 | contig 45919 bp, 50 predicted proteins | sample 7446391 | NCBI WGS metagenome assembly JACCDY01 (sample SAMN15323451, study PRJNA562643) | freshwater metagenome | isolation source: river surface water | place: USA:Blue River Watershed | collected 2017-08-18
CGCCGATATTTTTGTGGTGCGTCACAGCGAGTCGGGGGCCCCTTACCTGATCGCCGAACACGTGGCACCGCATGTGCACGTGGTCAACGCCGGTGACGGCCGTCACGCACACCCCACCCAGGGTTTGTTGGACATGTACACCTTCCGTCACTACAAAAAAGATTTCACCAACCTCACGGTCGCCATCGTGGGCGACGTGTTGCATTCGCGTGTGGCGCGTTCGGACATTCATGCACTCACGACGCTAGGCTGTGCTGAAGTGCGCGTGGTGGGTCCCAAGACCTTGGTGCCCAGCGACTTGTCGGTCATGGGCGTGAAGGTGTTCAACAACCTCGAAGAAGGCATCAAGGGCTGCGATGTGGTCATCATGTTGCGCTTGCAAAACGAGCGCATGAGCGGCGCTTTGCTGCCTTCGAGCCAAGAATATTTCAAATCGTTTGGCCTCACGCAAGAGAAATTGCAACTGGCCAAACCCGACGCCATCGTGATGCATCCGGGCCCCATCAACCGGGGTGTTGAGATTGACTCAGCGGTGGTCGATGGGCCGCAAAGTGTCATCTTGTCGCAGGTGACGTTTGGTATTGCTGTGCGGATGGCCGTGATGTCCATCGTGGCGGGGAATGAAGCATGAACATCCTGATTCAACACGGTCGTGTCATCGACCCAGCCTCTGGCTTTGACCACACCGCCGATGTGGCGGTGGCCGACGGTCACATCGTGGCCATCGTGCAAGCGGGCGAGAAGTTGCCTGCCAACTTCAAGGCCGAACAAACAATTGATGCCAAGGGTTGTATCGTGGCCCCCGGCTTGGTTGATTTGCAAGTGCGCTTGCGCGAGCCTGGCTACGAGCACGAAGGCATGCTCGACTCCGAACTCACCGCTGCGGTGGCCGGTGGTGTTACCAGCCTGGTGTGCCCCCCTGATACAGACCCTGTGTTGGATGAGCCTGGCTTGATCGAGATGCTCAAGTTCCGCGCCGAAAAACTGCACCGTGCGCGCGTGTTCCCACTCGGCGCCTTGACGCGTGGTTTGAAAGGCGAAGTGCTGACCGAGATGTCAGACCTCACCGATGCCGGTTGCGTGGGTTTCAGCCAAGCTGAAGTGCCATTGGAAAACACGCAAGTGTTGCAACGCGCCTTGCAATACGCAGCCACCTTTGGCTACACCGTCTGGTTGCGTCCGCAAGAAATGCACTTGGGCAAAGGTGTCGCTGCCAGCGGCCCACTCGCCACCCGTCTGGGTTTGGGCGGTGTGCCTGTGGCCGCAGAGACCATTGCGCTGCACACCATCTTCGCGCTCATGCGCAGTACCAAAGCGCGCGTACACCTGTGTCGCATTTCGAGTGCTGAAGGTGTCGCGCTGGTGCGCGCAGCCAAGCAAGAAGGCTTGGGCGTTACCGCTGACGTCAGCATCAACTCGCTGCACCTGAGCGACCACGACATTGGCTACTTTGACAGCCGTGCGCGTGTGACGCCCGTGTTGCGCCAACAGCGCGACCGCGATGCCTTGCGTGCCGCCTTGGCCGATGGAACGATCGACGCCTTGGTGTCGGACCACACCCCAGTGGACGTGGACGCCAAAGCCTTGCCATTCGCCGAAGCCGAACCCGGCGCCACCGGCTTAGAGCTGTTGCTCAGCTTGTCACTCAAGTGGGCGCAAGACAGCAAGGTCAGTGTGCTGCGTGCGCTGGACGTGTTGACCGCACAACCTGCCCGCGTACTCGGTCCCATCGCGGGCCAGAGTGACAGCATGGGCCAATTGCGCGTCGGTGGTGTGGCCGATGTGGTGGTGTTTGACCCCGAAGCGCAGTGGCACGTCACCCCCGATGCCCTGCGCAGCCAAGGCAAGCACACGCCGTTTGCGTTTGACATGACGGGCATGGCCTTGCCTGCCAGCGTCAAAGCCACCTTGGTGGCTGGACGCGTGGCTTACCAAGCGGCTGAATAAAACGCTTATGCAAACCTGGCGCGCACTCTGCAAATTTGTGCGCGTGCTGGGTTGGGTGCTGCATGGCTATTGGCGCGTGCGCACCGTGTTTCCAAAACTGAGTGACGAGCAGCAAGCCCGTGCCGTCGAGGTCTGGGCCAGACGCATGTTGGCCATCATCGGCATTGAGGTGCGTGTCAAAGGCCATCCTGCAGCAGGGCCAGTGCTGATGGCATCCAACCATATTTCGTGGCTCGATATTTTGGTGATGCACGCCGCTTGCCATTGCCGCTTTGTGGCCAAGTCTGAAATTCGCAGCTGGCCCTTGGTGGGCGTGCTCACTACCGGCGGTGGCTCGCTCTACATCGAGCGCGCGTCCAACCGCGATGCCCTGAGAGTGGTGCACCAAATGGCCGAAGCCTTGCAACAAGGCCAAGTGCTCGCGGTGTTCCCCGAAGGCGGAACCGGTGACGGCATCACCCTGTTGCCGTTTCATGCGAACTTGTTGCAAGCCGCGATTGCGGTGGATGCCCCGATTCAACCCATCGCTCTGCAGTTTCTGGACGCGCAGACAAAACAGGTAAGCCTGGCACCGTGTTACCACCATGACGACACCTTGCTGAGCTCGCTCTGGCGCACGCTATGTGCACCGCCGTTGTTGGCGCAAGTGCGCTATGGTGAGATCGAGCATGCGCAAGGGCGCAGCCGCAGGGCCTGGGCGCAAGACCTACAAGCCACGGTGGCGCAGTTGTGCCAGTGATATCCTTCTTACCTATGGCAACTCAAAAATCCATCTCTACACCTGTCAAATCTAAGGCCAAGGCATCGACTGGCGCTGCCAAAAAAGCGCTTGGCCAAAAGACTTCTGCGCGTGCAGTGAAGACAGCAAGTGCTGCATCTAAGAAGAAGGCTTCGAAGCCAGCAGAGTTGGATGTGATGTTTGAGTTGGCGGCAGAAACCTTCCGAGTGATGTCGGCGCCCATGCGCTTGAAGATCATCAACTGCTTGTGCACCGAAGAGAAAAACGTCGGGCAACTTTTAGAAGAGATTGACACCACGCAACCCAATATGTCACAGCACTTGAATACTCTGTTCAAAGCCAAAATTTTGGGTCGGCGCCGCGAAGGGGTGCAGATTTATTACCGCATCATCAACGACCGCGTGGTGACTTTGTGTCGTGCGGTGTGCACCCAGATTGCGATCGACAGCGATTTGTCGCATTGACCATTCGTATGACCGTGCTTCAAAAAATCGGTGCCTCACTGATTTTTTCTTGCTTGTTTTTTGCCGTCGACAAGCTCAGCTACATCCATCCGATCGGTGATCTCAACATCACGCCTTGGAACCCTCCCGCTGCCTTGGAGGTGTTGTTTCTTTTTTGGGCCGGAAACGCCTGGATGGCGTGGGTCTATCTCACTTTGGGTGTATCGGATACTTTGGTTCGAGGGACGATGTTTTTCTCTCCGGCAGTCGTCTTAGGCAATGCAGTGCTCGTCATCTGTTATTCAGCAATCGCCTGGGTGCTGAGGTGGCGCTTGGCAGGCCGAATGGCTCTCCGGGATCGCAACGATATTTTTACGTTGGGCACAGTCATCGTTTGTGGCGCTTTTTTAACTGCCGTGGCGTATGTGGGTATTCAGACGTGGATCGGCGTCCTCTCCTTGCGTGAGTTTTTGGGGGCGACACATCGCTTTTTTATTGGCGATTTGTTGGGCTTGATGGTGGTGTTGCCTTTGTTTTTTGTTGCTGCTGACAAGCGTCGGCATTCCCAGTATGTGCACATGTTTCAAAGTGTCTTGTTCTGGGGTTTGATGTTGGGCTTGGCTGTTTGTTTGTGGCTGATTTTTTCGCTTCCCCATGCCGATCAAATGAAATATTTCTTCGCATTGTTTTTTGTTTTGGGGTTGATTGCGGCCACGTATTCTTTGCCGGGTGCAACTTTGGTTGCGGCCCTCATTCAGCTTCCGTTGGTTTTTTCCGCGACACGGGCGGGCGTGCAACCAGCAGATTTGATGGACATGCAAATTGTCATGCTCAGTCTGTCATTGACGGGGCTCATCATTGGCACGGTGGTGGATGAGCGCATTCGTACCGAAGAGCGTTTGCGTGATAGTTTGCAATTGGTGGCTGCCGGTGAATTGGCTGGATCCTTGGCACATGAGTTGCATCAACCGATGAGTGCTTTGAGCGCTTATGCTGAATCGGCGCTGATGTTGACTGAGCTGCAAAAGGAAAAAATGACAGACACGCAGCAAACACAGCTTGTTTCTATGCTGCGCAACGTGGTCAATGAGGCGGCTCGCGCAACCAATATCGTGAGGGGGTTGCGCAGCTACTTCATATCGGGTGCTTCTTCTTTGCAAGAGACCTCAGTCACGCAACTGGTGGATGAATGTGTGGCGCGTTTCAGTCAAACCGCGCTCAAGGCGGGTGTGCTTCTGACAACAGATTACACACACGCACTCGATCAAATATTGGTGGACCGTGTGCAAATTAGCACGGCATTGGGTAACTTGTTAAAGAATGCGATTGATGCATCTCCTGCCGGTGGAGAAGTCAAGGTCAGCGTTGGCACAGAAGGCAAGCAAATGCTGAGCATCCGTGTCATTGATCAAGGTCTGTTACTTGATGTCGAGGCTGCTGATCAGGCGTTTCGACCTTTCCACTCCAAGAAGAAAGACGGCTTAGGTTTGGGGTTGTCCATCAGTCGATCGCTGGTTGAAAATAATGGTGGTTTTTTACGCTTTCAGGCGCAGCCAGAGAAGTGTTTTCAAATTCTTCTGCCACTTGGGGATTCAATCGATGAGTGAAAGTCATTTGGTCTGCATCGTCGACGACGATCCGTCTGTCCGCGACTCCTTGTCCATCATGCTCGGACTCAAGGGGTTTGATTGCCGCACCTATGAAAGCAGTGAAGCCTTTCTGAGTGCGGCACCCGACAAGCCCTGCTGCTTGGTCTTGGACTTGAACATGGCTGGCATGAGTGGGCTTGAGTTGCAAGAGAAATTAAGCGGCCTCCGCACCCCGGTGGAGGTGGTTTTTTTGACGGCCTTTGCGGATGTCGATGTGATGCGTCGCGCTTTTTTGAATCAAGCCGTGGACTTCCTTGAAAAACCAGTGGCCATGCCACTCTTGCTCACGGCCATCGAACGGGCTTTTGACAAACTCAAGTCCAACGCTGTGGCCACCGACCGCTCCCATACATTTGATGCGTTAACGCCGCGTGAGCGAGAAGTCATGTCTGCCATTGCGCAAGGCATGACCCATCGGGAGGCTGGGGCTTTATTAGGAATCAGTCCGCGTACGATTGAAGTCCACAAAGGGCGGGTGATGGAGAAGTTGGGTGTGAAGACGCTGGCTGAGCTCGTTCGCTTGAATGTGGAGCGCGCAAACTAAGCCGTTTGTTTATACGGTATAGCCCGTACGTGGGTTATCGAATTATCAAAAAAGTTATTTATTTTTACAGTCATCTCCATGACTGATTTACTTCACACCGCGCAGCGTTCACCAGCCAAACTCAAATATCTAGATTTTTTATTGGCTGTCTATGCGGCCAACGATTCCGACCACAAGCGGTTGGTGATTCCACCTGAGGAACAACGACTGCTGGAGTTGATCGCCGTGCGATACGCCATGAACCAGCCCTTGTCGATGATGCAGGCTTTGGCGTCACGCGACACGCTCTTCCTAAGCCCATCTTCCGTCAGTCGCAAACTTGATAATTTACAAGATGCGGACTTGATCCATGTGGTGGTCGACCCTGTAGACCGGCGCATGAAATTCATCCAGCCTTCTGAAAAAGCACTGGCACATTTCGCCTATTTGGAGTCCTTGCTGCCAACATCCGCAGTGAGCTGATCGTTGACGCGTTCAGGCATACAGCGAAATCATCAGCACAGTAAAGACGATCACGACAAAAATCAAAAAGCCAGCCACGTCATTGCGATACAGCTGTCGCTCGTTTTCAACATTCCCTTTCCTAGGAAAGGGGCGCGCCATGGCTTGTGACTGATTCTTCTTGACCAAAACTTGCGTCACGATGGGTGTCATGTGTGTCTTCCTTTTGATGAGGTGGGTGAACGTGCACCACTATAGAAAAGATCACTGGTTTTGAAAATTCGATGAGTACCGTACGGGGAACACCGTATAGGTCTTGATGCAATAAAAAAGGGCCGCAGTTGCGGCCCTTGAAGGAAGTGCGTGGATGCTTAAGGCTTCAGGTACATATGACCTTCTTTGGCCTGCAAGCGCGCCACCTCAGACACGCCGGAGGGCACGATCTTGGCGTCCATTGATACCTTGCTGGGATCGATGCTGCGTGACGTCAGTGTGTTGTTACACACACGGAATTGCACGCCTTTGCCCGTCAAGTCTGAGACCATGCCGCTGAACTCACGACCTTTGCTGTCTTTGGCTCCGTCCAGCAAAAAGTCGATGCCAGGGCCGTGTGTGACCACGGTGATTTTGGCTGTGGCATCGGCATTCAAATGGTTGCGGACATTGCCCAAGATGGCAGCGGCCGTTTCAACGCCTGTGTTGACGTGGTAGACCACCTTGATGTCTTGGGCTTGGGCTGCGCCGAAGCTCAATGCCAAGCACAAGGTGGCGACGATGTGGGAGACGTATTTGAAAAATGTCATGGAGGTGCTCACATCAAACTGTCGGCCCAAATATTTTGAGCCCAGTTCCACGCATAGATGCCCTCTAACTCATTGGGTGCTGTAGACACACCACCTGAGCCGGGAACTGTTTTGTAGGTCTTGTCTTTGTCATCGTATTGGTGGACCGAAGCGACGTGTACCACCAACTTGTCGTTCACAAAGCTGTAGCAGGTGTTGCTCAAAAACGGTGCGGGATTGACGGGCATGTCGGAGAGTTGCGCCACGATAGCTGCCGCCGTCACTTTGCCGTGCGAATTGGCCATGTGGCCTGACTTGGGCATGAGCGGTGCCAACATGATCGAGTCACCAATCACGTGGACGTCTTTGGCTTGCGTGGATTCAAAGGTTTGGTAATGCACGCCACACCAGCGGCTGTTGACGTTGGCCAAGTTGGATTGCACGGCGATACCGCCAGCACGCATGGCAGGCAGCACATTGAGCACGTTGGCTTTGACGTCGTTTTGCACATCGAACTTCAAGGTGTTGGTCTTGGCGTCGACCGCCATCACCTTGTGTTGTGGCATGTATTCCAAGATTCCTTTGTAGTTATCAGCCCAGAACTTCTTGAACAAGGGTCCTTTGGATGTCACATCTTGGTTGGCATCCAAGATCAGCACCTTCGACTTGGGCTTGTGCTGCTTGAAATAGTGCGCCACTTGGCTGGCTCGCTCGTAAGGGCCGGGAGGGCAGCGGTAGGGCGCCTCAGGGATGGTGATGGCATATACCCCACCATCTGCCATGGATTCGAGTTGCTTGCGCAAGGCCAAGGTTTCAGGGCCCGCCTTCCAAGCTTGCAAAATTTGGCCAGATGCGTTGGCCTCTTTGAGGCCTTCAACGGTGTTGAACATCAAATCAATGCCAGGTGACATGACCAATTTGTCGTAGCGGATGGTGGGACCGCTCGCCAAGGTAACCGTCTTCTTAGCAGCATCGATGCTGGCCACGTAGTCACGCACGATGTTTACACCGTGCTTGCCTGAGAGCTTGTCATAGGGGGTGGTGATGTCGGCCATGGTCTTGCTGCCACCGATCACCAAGTTCGAGATAGGGCAGGAGACGAAGTCACCATTGGGTTCGATCAGGGTGACATCGATTTGATAGTTCGACAGCATGCGCACGTACTTGGCTGCCGTGGCACCACCATAGCCTCCGCCTACGACGACCACGCGTGCTTTCTCAGGCACACGCCCGACAGACGCACAACCCACCATGGTGCCAAGAGCACCAAAAGAACCAAATGCCAAAGAGGCTTGAACAAAACTGCGGCGTTTCATGATGAATCCTTAATTAGCGCTTTGTGGTCGCGTAGTAACTGGCGATGGTGTCGATTTGGGCATCGGTCAAGCCCTTGGTGATCTGGTGCATCACCGTGGCAGGACGCGTGCCGTTTTTGAAGGCTTGCATCTGCAACACGTGGTATTCCTTGGGCATACCGACGAGGGATGGGATGGCTGAGCCCTCGGTGGTTCGACCATCCGTGCCATGGCAGTTGGCACACATGGCTGCTGTCGCGCGGGTATGAAGTTGGGCGGCACTTTGTTGCTGGGCCTGTGCCAGAGAGCCAAGGCCACAAGTCAAGGCCACAAAAGCCAATGAACGCGCCAAGTGAAAGGGGAAATTTTTCATGGAGACCTCGTTGAACACGATGAATTAATCAGTGATCGGTAATATATCGAAAATGGAAAAACGCCATCACGGGGTTAACACCCAGTGATGGCGTCAGTTTCACGACAAAAACTATAACGTATTGCTGACGCGCTTAGGGTTGCATCAGGGTGGGGGCGCTGACGGGCGGGGCATCTAACCAGCGGTCGATGATGCCTGCTCCTATCCACATGCCGAGCAACGCGACCCAAGCAGTGAGCGCAAAAATTGCCCCTCCAGTCACGCCCGCGCCCACAGCGCAGCCGCCTGCCAGCATGGCGCCAAAGCCCATCAGGATGGCGCCGATGATGTAGCGACGCATGGCATACCCATCTTTGAACCCTTCCAATTTGAATTCTTGGGCGGACCACGCGGATAAAAACGATCCCAAAAAGACGCCCGGCAACAAACCAAAGTCAAACCCAATGGCCGGCGGGTTGGGGGCCAAAACTCGCATCAACCATTCGGCGGAAGGCCCGCTGAAGGTAATTCCTTGAATGTGCACCACTTCAAAAGAGGCTTGCGCGACTCGGAACGAGTACCACCAAGCCAATGCCACGCTCAAGCCGGTGCCAATGCCGCCCACCCACATCCAAGTGCGTTGTGTGGTGCGTGTGGTGAAGTACAGCGCCGCCAACAGCCAAATGAACCCCACCACCAAACCAGTGGTGTGACTCCAGCCCAAGATGGCCAACATGTCGCGACTGTCACCGCCCTCGACTGTCCACCAGCTGGTAATTTCACTGCGAAGCGGAGACAGTGCACCCGATAGCGCAGACTGCGCCGTTACAGCAAAGACCAAACCTGACAGCAAGGCGCGCAAGTTGCCGTTGGCGGACAGAACCAGCAAGCGGCTGGCGCATCCGCGCGTCATGATCATGCCGGCGCCGAACATCAGACCGCCGACCAACGCACCTGACAGGCTGCCTCGTGTGGCCAGTTGTCGGGTGGTGGAAACATCGAGTGCACCAGCCACGATCAAGCCCTGAATCGCGATCACGGCTGTAGAAAACGTCAACAGCCACACCGAGAGCTTTTCTCCAAACTGACGATGCCAGAACTCAATCACGGCCGCCCGCAAACAAAAGCGAGACCGTTGGCCAAAAAAGCCAAACAACAAACCGACGCACAAGCCACCAACAGCAAGAACCAAAGGTTCGCCATAGGATTCATTCAAAGCGGTGAAGTTCATATGATTTAGTCTACGCTTATATTTGGACTATGCTAATGGGGCGAGTGCAGTTCAGGCTTGATGTACGTCAAGCACCGCGATGCACAGCACAAGGAAAAGGTGGATGGCATGCGTGAATGGTTGAATCGTGGTCGATGGCTCGTGACCGCGTTGTGGTGGTCCTGTCTGGCGGTGGGAGTGCAGGCGCAACACGCGCCACGTCCGCTCATGCAAGCCAAGATGGTCGTGCCCAACGTTTACTACGTAGAAGGAGTCTCTGAGATGGGGTCCTCTGCCAACCAAAATTTCATCTCAAACGCTGGCTTTGTGGTTACCCCTGCTGGGGTCGTGGTGGTGGATGCCTTAGGTTCCCCAGAGCTCGCACGACGCTTAATGGCCGAGATTGCCAAGGTCACGTCCAAGCCTATCCACACGGTGGTGCTGACGCATTACCACGCCGACCACATTTATGGTTTGCAAGTGTTCAAAGATGCAGGGGCGCGGGTCGTGGCTCATGGCGCTGCGCGTGAGTACTTGACCTCCGATACGGCACGTTTGCGTCTGGAGGCTTCGCGTCAAGAGTTGTGGCCGTGGGTGGATGAGAAGACCCGCTTGGTCCCTGCGGACGACTGGTTGAGTTCGGAAAAAACGCTCATCGTGGGTGGGGTACGTTTTGATATTCGGCCGGTGGGACCTTCGCATACCGCCGAAGATTTGGTGGTTTACTTGCCCAGCCAAAAGGTGTTGTTCGCTGGTGACTTGGTGTTCCGCAACCGCATTCCGTTTGTGGGCCAGGCCAATAGCCAGCATTGGATTGAGGCGATGGACAACTTGCTTAAATTTGATGCACGTTGGGTGGTGCCCGGGCACGGACCCATTTCGAATGACGCCAAAGGTGATATGACCTTGACCCGTGACTATTTGATTTATTTGCGCGAAGCCATGGGTCGTGCCGCCAAAGACATGGAGCCTTTTGACAGCGCCTATGCCAACACCGATTGGCGCCGGTTCGAAAAAATGCCACTCTTCAAATCAGCCAATCGTATGAACGCCTACAACACCTATTTGTTGATGGAGCAAGAAGCCAAGTGATCTGGAGCAATCGCCGCCAAAGTTTGCAAGCCCTGTTGCTGGGGGGCTTGGGATGGAGTCTGTCTGCGCAAGCCGCTCCTGTGGTGTTGCCAAGCGCCGGTTCGCTGCCCGCGTCGTTGGAGAGTGCCTTGCGCTCTAAACAACCGTTGGTGGTAATGGTCAGTCTGCATGGGTGTGCGTTTTGCAAAGTGGTGCGTGAAAACTATTTGCATCCTTTGCGTGCAAGTGGCTTGCAGGTGGTGCAGGTTGACATGCGTGATCCTCGCGCGCTCACCGATTTCACGGGCGCTGCCACCACGCACGATGCGTGGGTGCGGCAGCAGCGCATCAAGATCGCGCCGACGGTACTCTTCTTCGGTGCTCAAGGACGCGAAGTGGCGGCGCGTTTGACGGGCGCGTATCTGCCTGACTTTTATGGGGCCTACTTGGATGAACAACTTGCCGTGGCACGTCAAGCCGTTCAGGGGAGTGGCGCATGATTCCCATCAAGACGGAGTCTGCTTGGCGTGGCACCTCGGATTGTCGCAACTGTGGCATTCGCGACATGGTGCTGTTTGCCAACCTGAACGAACAAGACTTCAATCTCATCCATGCGCCCATTGATGATTTGGTTTATCAAGCGGGAGACGCTTTGTATGAAGAGCTGTCCGTGGCACTCGGTGTTTTCACTGTGCGTCAAGGCATGTTGAAGTTGGTGCGTGTGTCAGCCGACGGTCGTGAGCGTGTGGTGCGGGTCTTGGTGCCTGGCGATGTGGCCGGTCTAGAAGCCTTGGCCACGGGACATTACGACTCTCAGGCTGTTGCGCTCAGTGAGGTCTCGCTGTGCCGCATTCCGCTCGAGGTGATGCATCAACTGAGTGCCAACAGTCCGCGCCTGCATCGTGAACTCATGAAGAAATGGCAGAGTGCCCTCAAGCAGGCGGACGATTGGTTGGCTGATCTCAACTTTGGCTCTGCGAGACAACGTGTGGGGAGTTTGATCCGCAAAATGTACGAAGTGTCCAATGACGGGACAGCCACACTCTTTGGCCGTGATGACATGGGGGCGATGACTGATTTGAAATTAGAAACCGTCAGTCGTGAGGTGTCGGCCTTGGTGCGCGCCGAGGTGATTCGACCGCTCGACAAATTGGGTCGACACTATGAAGTCTTAAAACCTGAGCTTCTGTAAAAACCATCAAACAAGGAGACTGTCCGTGAAAAAGTGGATCCTGATTCTGGGCTTGCTAGGGATGTCGGGGGTACAAGCCCAGCAGCATCCTTTGTTCAAAGAGGCCGACCTGCAGTTGGGCGAGAAGCTGATTGCAGAAAATAAATGCAACGAATGCCACATCCGTCGCGTGGGTGGCGATGGCAGTTCAATTTACAAACCCAAAGGGCGCATCAACACAGCGGGAGCGCTCCGCGGCATGGTGGAGTACTGCAATACGGAATTGAACCTGGGTTTTTTCCCGGAAGACACCACGGCGGTGGCAGCTGTCTTGAACAAACAGCACTACAAGTTCCGTTGAGTTGCAGGTTGCTCGTGTAAACCCGAGGTCAGACCCATGCAGGATGATTTATATTAGCCGTTGTTAATATATAACTGATGTGGAAGGACTGTCTGTGAAAACACCAGATGGCATTCATTCGGGTCGCGTTCAAAAAGCGCCTGAGAATTTTTTAAACCGTGACGGGATCAGCACCGTCATTGCCGAGAGCAAAGCAGGTCGTCGCAGCTTCATTCGTAACGCTTTTGCTGCGGCAGCAGCAGGTGCAGCCGCTCCGATGGCATTGGCCCAAGGCAATCCGGTTCCCACTGAAGGGGGAGACCCCAACATATTGAACTTGCCCGAGCACGCGACTGGCCTAGGTCAAGGTGTAGCGGCCAATGGTGGTTATGGCGTGCCTTCGAAATTCGAAGCGAACGTTCAGCGTCGACAAAGCCCAGGTTTGACGCAGACGACACAAGCCTCGGTGTCCTTTGCCCCGTTGCAATCGTTGTTCGGCATCGTCACACCCAGCGGGTTGCACTTCGAACGTCACCACCAAGGCTGGTGGGACATTGACCCATCCAAGCATCGTTTCATGATCAACGGCATGGTCAAGTCGCCCAAGGTGTTCACCATGGACGAAATCATGCGCTTACCCTCGGTGTCGCGGTTTCACTTCATCGAGTGCGGTGCGAACACGGCGGTGGAGTGGGGCAATGTTGCCGTGCCCACGGTGCAATACACGCACGGCATGATTTCATGTAGCGAGTTCACGGGTGTGCCGCTCATCACATTGCTGCAAATTGCAGGCGCCGATTTGAAGAATGGCAAATTTGTACTGGCCGAGGGCGGTGATGGTTCCTCCATGACCCGCACCATCCCCATGAGCCTGATCACATCTGGTGAAGTTTTGGTGGCTTACGGGCAAAACGGCGAAATGTTGCGGCCTGAAAACGGTTATCCCTTGCGCTTGATCGTCCCTGGTATTCAAGGTGTGAGTTGGGTCAAATACCTGCGACGCATTGAAGTGGGTGACAAGCCTTATGCCGCGAAAGACGAAGCCGTGCACTACATGGACTTGATGCCAGACGGCCAACACCGTCAGTACACCAATATCCAAGAGTGCAAGAGCGTGGTGACCACCCCATCCGGGGGCCAAGTGTTGTTGGACAAAGGTTTCTACAACATCACCGGCCTGGCATGGTCGGGTCGCGGCAAGATTCAAAAAGTGGATGTCTCTGTCGACGGTGGTCGCAATTGGCGACAAGCTCGTTTGGAAACACCGGTGCTTAGCAAGGCACTGACGCGTTTCAATATCGATTGGGTCTGGGACGGTAAGCCCGCCATCATCCAAAGTCGCGCGACGGATGACACGGGCTTCGTGCAACCCACTTACAAGCACTTGCGCGCTGCACGTGGAACACGTTCCATCTATCACAACAACGCCATCCAGTCTTGGTTGGTGCAAGAAAACGGCGAGGTCAAGAATGTCCAAGTTTCGTAAAGTCGTTTTGACCACGGCCTTGCTGGCGGCAGCGGGTTGGGCCAGCGCGCAAAGCACAGCCTACCCAGGTGTGGGACGTCCCGCCACCGCGAAAGAAATTGCTGCTTGGGACATCGATGTACGCCCTGATTTCAAAGGCTTGCCCGCAGGTTCAGGCTCGGTCGCCCAAGGCCAAGATTTGTGGGAAGCCAAGTGCGCTCACTGTCATGGTGTGTTTGGTGAGTCAAACGAGGTGTTCAGCCCATTGATTGGTGGCACGACCAAAGATGACATCAAAACAGGCAATGTGGCCAATTTGAAGCGTGCAGATTTCCCAGGCCGAACCACCATCATGAAGGTGGCCACGGTGTCAACGCTGTGGGACTACATCAACCGTGCCATGCCTTGGACAGCCCCCAAATCACTCAAACCTGATGAGGTGTATGCCGTTACCGCTTACTTGTTGAGCTTGGCCGATGTGGTGCCTGAGAACTTTGTGTTGTCAGACAAAAACATAGCCGAAGTGCAAAAGCGTATGCCTAACCGCAATGGCATGACCACCAAGCACAACATGTGGCCAGGCAAAGAGTTCAATGGCACAGCCAAGCCAGACACGGCCAATGTGGCGTGTATGAAAGACTGCGTGCCCGAAGCGAAAGTTGCGTCCATGCTGCCCGATTACGCTCGCAATGCGCATGGGAACTTGGCGGAGCAAAACCGTTTGGTCGGTCAGCAACATGGCGCCAATACAGCTGTGCCAGAAAACAAAATGGCTGCTGTCGGAAGCGCTGCAGCTGCGCCTGCTGCGGTTACCAAGCCAGCCGCCAAAGCGGTTGACCCCGCGTTGGCATTGTTGGGTAAACATAACTGCACGGCCTGCCATGCTCAAAACACCAAGCTGGTGGGGCCGAGCTTCAACGACATTGCCAAAAAGTACCCAGGCAAAGCTGACTATCTGGCCGGCAAAATCAAATCAGGTGGTTCGGGCGTGTGGGGCGCTATCCCTATGCCGGCACAAAGCGCACCCGATGGGGACATCAAAACCATTGCCAACTGGCTCGCTGCAGGTGCGGCAAAATAACTTCAACCAATTTTTAGGAGCACTTCAATGCAAACTCGTCGCGAGACCCTCAAGCACAGCGCTGCTGTAGCTGGCCTCTTGGCCTCTACGGGCCTGTTTCCCCAATATGCACAAGCGTTTGACAAAGCTGCATTCGACGCTAAAAGCGTGGCCGAAGCTGTCAAAGCCATGGGCGGCGCTGCCCCTGTGGAAAGTAAGGACGTGACCATCACGGGCCCAGACATCGCTGAAAACGGTGCTGTGGTGCCACTGGGCGTGAGTACCAGCTTGGGCAACGTCAAGCGTATGTTGTTGTTGGTTGAGAAAAACCCATCGGCGTTGATCGCCATGTTCAACGTGACACCGGAAGTGGATGCCAATTTCTCCACACGCGCCAAGATGGGCCAATCGTCAGACGTGTATGCGATTGCCATCACCAACGACGGCAAAGCTTTCTTCGCGAAGAAAGAAGTCAAAGTGACACTCGGCGGCTGCGGCGGCTAATTCAGACATATTAGGAGAAACAAAATGGCAGATCCAATGCGCATTCGCGCCCAAGCAGCTGGCGACAAAGCAACCATCCGTGTCTTGATGAGTCACGAAATGGAATCCGGTCAACGCAAAGACGGCACCGGAAAAATCATTCCCGCATGGCACATTCAAGACGTGACTGCAACCCTCAATGGCAAAGTCGTCATGACCGCTGAGTGGGGCCCCGCCGTGTCCAAGAACCCGTTCCTGCAATTCACCATCAAAGGTGCCAAAGCCGGTGACAAAGTGGGTGTGACTTGGAAAGACAACAAGGGCGATACCCGCTCTGACGAAGCCACCGTCTCGTGATGGCTGTGAACGCAGTGGAGACATCGATGAAAAAAATAGTTTTTGCACTAGGGCTCATCGGCTTGTCCGCCGCTGCGTTCGCCCAAAAATCGTCTACCGACAGCATTGCGGAATACCGCCAAATGTTGCAAGACGGTAACCCCGCCGATTTGTTTGAAGCCAAGGGTGAAGACCTTTGGAAACAAAAACGCGGTCCTAAAAACGCGTCGCTCGAAAAGTGTGATTTGGGCAAAGGTCCAGGTGTCGTCAAGGGCGCCTGGGTTGAGCTGCCACGTTATTTTGCCGACACTGGCCGTGTCCAAGACCTCGAGTCGCGTTTGGTCACTTGCATGCAAGAGTTGCAAGGTTTCAACGCGGAAGAAATTGCCAAGACACCCTTTGGTCGTGGCGAGCAAAGCAATGTGACCGCATTGGCCACTTGGATTTCAGCCGAATCCAAGGGCATGAAGTTCAATCTGTCGCAAAACCATGTGGAAGAGCGCAAGATGTATGAGGTCGGCAAGCGTCTGTTCTTCATGCGTGGTGGCTCCCACGATTTCTCGTGTGCCACCTGCCACAGCCAAGACGACAAGCGCATTCGTTTGCAAGACTTGCCTAACCTCACCAAGAACCCAGGTGCCGGCAATGGCTTTGGCGCTTGGCCGGCTTATCGCGTGTCCAACGGTCAGATGTGGGGCGCTCAGTTGCGCTTGAACGATTGCTACCGTCAACAACGTTTTCCTTTTCCCCTGTTTGGCAGTGATGCCACCATCGCCTTGGGCGTTTACATGGGTGTGAATGGCAAAGGTGGCGAAGCTATCGCGCCTGCGATCAAACGATAAGGACAACGCATATGAACCGCAAATATCAAATCGCCTTGACCGCTGCAGTGGCTGCCTTGCTGACCGCCTGTGCAGCCCCCATGCCTACAAGCGCTGACCTCGACAAACTCACGCAAGACATCTTGGGCCGTTCTTTCCGTGCGGAAGGGCAAGCCAAGCTGGATCGCCTCAGCCCTGACGAGGACAATCGCTTGTGCGCGGAAGCCGACCGTACCGGCGTGACGATGGATGCCAAAGTGGCGGCCGAGATCGAAGCCCGCAACATGAAAACCATCCAAGCGCCCGCTGATGGCAAATACTTGGGCGATTTCAAAGAAGGTGAAAAAGTGGCGCAAAGCGGTGCAGGCAGAACTTGGACCGACAAGGCCGATTCCGTCAACGGCGGCAACTGCTACAACTGCCACCAGATCAGCAAGTCGGAGTTGTCGTACGGCACATTGGGGCCCAGTCTTTACAACTACGGCAAGATCCGCGGTGTGACAGACCCCTCAAGTGCTGCAGCCAAGCCCATTGTGGAATACACCTGGGGCAAGCTACAAAATGCGCGCGCGTACAACGCCTGCTCGAACATGCCACGTTTTGGTCACAAGGGCATCTTGACCGAGGCACAAATCAAAAACGTGATGGCGTTGTTGCTCGACCCTGCGTCGCCTGTCAACAAGTAATCATTTCTACGGCCGCAGCATGAGCAATCGTCTGCGGCTTTTTTACGCTATTTAAATAAGTAGGTGCTGATATGAACTTAACCAAACGTGAATTCATGCAAGTCATTGGTGCTGGCAGCATGGCTGGCATGAACATGAATGCCTTTGCGCAGTCCGATGTGGGTACAGCTGCCAATGGGCTTTACAACATTCCTAAGTTTGGTCAGGTGTCATTCCTGCACATGACCGATTGCCACGCGCAGCTCAAGCCCATTTATTTCCGTGAACCCAGTGTCAATCTTGGCATCGGCAGCATGAAAGGTAACTTGCCGCACTTGGTAGGTGAGCATTTGCTCAAGACTGCCGGCGTCCGTCCTGGCAGTGCCGAAGCTTATGGCATGAGTTACCTGAACTTTGAAGTCGCGGCTAAGCGCTACGGTAAGGTTGGCGGCTTTGCGCACTTGGCCACTTTGGTCAAACGCCTCAAAGCCAGCCGCCCGGGTGCACTGCTGTTGGATGGCGGTGACACGTGGCAGGGCTCAGCCACCTCGCTGTGGACCAATGGACAAGACATGGTGGACGCCTGTAAGTTGCTGGGTGTGGATGTGATGACGGGCCACTGGGAATTCACCTATGGTATGGAGCGCGTGCAAGAGATCGTCAACAAAGACTTTGCTGGCAAAGTCGACTTTGTGGCGCAGAACATCAAGACCCAAGACTTCGGTGACCAGGTGTTCAAGCCCTATGTGATTCGCGAAATCAATGGTGTACCGTGCGCCATCATTGGCCAGGCCTTCCCCTACACGCCGATTGCCAACCCTCGCTACATGGTGGCTGATTGGGCATTTGGCATTCAAGACGAAAACATGCAAAAGATGGTGGACGAAGCACGCGCCAAAGGTGCACAAGTGGTCGTCGTCATCAGCCACAACGGCATGGATGTGGACTTGAAAATGGCCAACCGTGTCAGCGGCATTGACGCCATCATGGGGGGGCACACCCACGACGGCATGCCTGTGGCCACCCTGGTCAACAACAAAGGCGGCAAGACCATCGTCACCAATGCCGGCTCCAACGGCAAGTTCTTGGGTGTGCTCGACTTCGAAGTGAAGAACAAGCGCATCACCGATTTCCGTTACAAGCTGTTGCCCGTGTTTGCCAACATGCTGCCAGCAGACAAAGAGATGGACGCACTCATCACCAAGATCCGTGCGCCTTACGAAGCCAAGCTCAATGAGAAGCTGGCAGTAACCGAAGGTACCTTGTACCGTCGCGGTAATTTCAATGGCACGGGCGACCAACTGTTGCTTGATGCATTGATGGAGGTGCAGGGCGCAGACATGGCGTTCTCCCCCGGTTTCCGTTGGGGCACGTCGTTGTTGCCGGGGCAAGCGATCACGCGCGAGTGGTTGATGGACATGACCGCCACGACCTACTCCTATGCGACGGTGAGCGAGATGACGGGCGAAACCATCAAGACTGTGCTTGAAGATGTGTGTGACAACCTATTCAATCCCGATCCGTATTACCAACAAGGTGGCGACATGGTGCGCGTGGGTGGTCTTGAGTACGTGTGTCGCCCCAACGAAAAAATGGGCAGCCGCATTGGCGAGATGCGCCTCAAGGGCAAGCTCATCGATGCCAATAAGAAATACAAAGTGGCAGGTTGGGCCCCTGTGGCTGAAGAAGCCAAGAACCAAAACCTCAAGCAAGTGTGGGAAGTGGCCGAGCAATGGCTCAAGGCCAGCGGCGGCAAAGTGACAGCGCGCAAACTGAACACCCCCAAGCTGGAAGGTGTGTTGCCCAATCCAGGCTTCGCTGCTTGAATCCGTTTTTAATCAGGAGTTGAAATGACAGTTGAACGTTACATCCGCATCGTTGCGGGCTTATTCATCATGGTGTCTTTGGCCTTGGGCGTCGAAGAAAGTCCCTTGTTCGTGAGCCACTGGGCACTGGCCTTCACAGCATTTGTGGGCCTGAATTTGTTTCAGTTTGGTTTCACCAATTTCTGCCCCATGGGCATCATCTTGCGCAAGCTGGGCGTGCCTGAGGCCGCAGTCTGCAGCACAGCCGAATAAGTTCAGGTTGCGCTCTCGATCGATTTCAATAGTTTGTAGCTCACAGCTGCGCCCAAAACAATCGAAGCCAAAGTCAGCCAGGCGGTGTTAGAAAAAATGACGCCCCCCGTCATGCCCGCACCCACCGTGCATCCGCCTGCGCTGACAGCGCCAAAGCCCATCAGCACCGCGCCCGTGAGGTAATGGCCGAGTTTGTTTTCGGTTTGAAATCCTTCAAACTTGAATTCGCCAAACCACAAACTGGCCAACAAAGAACCGGCAAACACCCCTGGCAATAGACCTGCATCAAAGCCAAATTTAGGCGCAGTTTCTGTTGCCAGTGCGCGCATCAACCATTCGGCCGAAGGGCCACTGAAACTCAAGCTTTGAATGGCGATGGGCTCAAAGGATGCGCCAGCGATCAGTTGTGTGAAGCCCCAGCCAATTGCAATGGACAGACCTACGAACGCACCACCCACAGACCAAGCGGTCTTATGAGATGAGCGCTTGAAGCCCCATAGGGCGACCAAGCCCATGACGACGCCAATGGCCAAACCTGTTCCAACAGGCAAGCCATTTAACAAGCTGCGTTGTACACCTCCTTCAACCATCCACAGCGCATTGATCCATTGACGCAGTGGTGCAAGAAGTCCTGATATCGTGGCTTGCACGGTCACGGCAAAGACCAAACCAGAGAGTAAGGCGCGCAAGTTGCCGTTGGCAGACAAAATCAACAAGCGACTGGCGCAACCGCGGGTCATGATCATGCCAATGCCAAACATCAAACCCCCGATGACTGCACCCGAGATGCTGCCGGGAGCGCCCAAATGGCGTGAGCCTTGCGACTTCAACAAGTCGGTCAGTACCAGTGACTGGGTGGCCAAAATAGCCACAGCAAATGCCAGCATCCAGACGGCAAAGCGATCGGACCATTCGCCTTCGCACCCCTCGATGACGGCAGCACGAGCGCAAAACTTAGAGCGCTGCGCACTGAAACCAAATACCAAGCCGATCAGTGCGCCGCCTGCAGCAAGCACCCAATGATCCCCATAGGTTTCAAGCAGGTTAGGGAGGTCTATCAATTGGTCCATCAATCACCCATTTCGTTTCGGTTGGCAGACGCGGTCAAACACCACCATGCCCAGCACCATCGCCATCACAAACACCCATGCTTTGTCATTGCCGCCCGCCATGGACACCAAGGCCGGGCCTGGACAAAAACCAGCCAATCCCCATCCCACACCAAACATCATGCTGCCCAGCACGAGCGCGCGGTCCACCTGCAGCAATTCGGGCCAGTGAAACATGTTGCCGGACAAGCTCACGGCTTGCTTTTTTGCCCAAGCAAACCCCAACAACCCGATGCCCACGCCGCCGCCCATGACAAAGGCCAACGAGGGATCCCAGGCACCGGCAAGGTCTAAAAAGCCCTGCACTTTTGCAGGGTCGGTCATGCCGGACAACAGCAGGCCCAAACCAAATAACAGACCGATAAAAAATTCAATCACGCGTGTCATGCAGTTTTCCTCAGAGCAGATGGCGCAGAACGAACACCGTCAGAAAACCAGTGCCCATGAAGGAGAGGGTGGCGACCAACGATCGAATCGACAACCGGCTTAAGCCGCAAATGCCGTGGCCACTCGTACATCCTGCTCCCCACCGCGTACCAAAGCCCACCAGCAGACCCGCTACGACCACTTGTCCCCAGTTGGCACTGACATGGGGCACAGAGCCCCACCCCTCTGGAAAGCACCACTTGGCGACCACGGGCGATAGAAACAGACCTAGTAGAAATGCAAAACGCCAACCGACCTCACCCAGATGTGGAGGGAGAAGACCTTCCAAGATGCCGGTGATACCCAAAATTCGGCCGCTGTATAAAAACAGGGCAACTGCGGCAACGCCCAGCAACAGCCCGCCGGCGAGCGAAGGCCATGGTGTGAAGTGAATCCAGTCGATTTGCATGCGATATCTCAGTGGTTCCCTATATTATTGTTCACTTAATCAACGGAGCTTTTTGTGGCGTCTACCTCTCAACCCAACGTTCATGGCATCTTCGATCCCGCCACCTGGACGGTGACCTATGTGGTCTATGAACAAGAGGGAGCACCTTGCGCCATCATTGATTCGGTGTTGGACTACGACCCCAAATCTGGGCGCACCAGCACCGAGTCGGCCGATCGGGTGATTGCGTTTGTACGCGAGAAAAATCTCAAGGTGCAGTGGATTTTAGAAACCCATGCCCATGCCGACCACCTCACAGCAGCACCCTATCTGAAGGCACAGCTGGGAGGCCGCACGGCGATTGGTCATCGCATCACCACCGTGCAGCACGTGTTCAAAGGCATCTTTCATCTGGAGGATGCGTTTGAAACGAATGGGCAGCAGTTCGACCATTTGCTGGCCGACAACGAAGCGTTTGCCATCGGTCACTTAACTGCGACGACCTTGTCGGTGCCTGGCCATACGCCAGCGTGTGTGGCTTACCAAATTGGCGATGCGGTCTTTGTGGGGGATACCTTGTTCATGCCCGACGTGGGGTCTGCACGTTGCGACTTTCCCGGCGGCGATGCTAAAACTTTGTATGCCTCGGTGAAAAAAATCCTCAGCCTACCTGATGCCACGCGTTTGTTCATGTGCCACGACTACCCACCTGACGATAGGCCGGTGTGCTTTGAATCCACTGTGGCGGATCAGCGGGCGCACAACATTCATTTGAACGATGGCATCGACGAGGCCAGCTTCATCCAGTTGCGCACAGCGCGCGACAAGACACTGGCTATGCCGGTGTTGATCTTGCCTTCGGTACAAATCAATATCCGTGCGGGTGAATTTCCGCCTGCCGAAGACAACGGTGTGTCCTACCTCAAGATTCCCCTGAACGCGCTGTGAGATTGGTTTAGATTTTTTGGTTATTAACAACCAAAAACTCTGTCGTTCCCTTTTGTCCCTACCGCGCTAAGAATCCATCCATCCCAATTTTTCGATGGATTCGTAGGAACAAAAAAATGATTCAACGCCAACACTTTCTCAAAACCCTTGCCGCTGGCGCCTTGCTGGCTTTGAGCGGCCTGGCTGCTGCACAGCCAGCGCCCGTGACCTTGCTCAACGTCTCGTACGACCCCACCCGTGAGTTGTACAGCGAGTTCAACACCGCCTTTGCCAAACACTGGAAAGCACAAACCGGCCAAGACGTGACCATCAAGCAGTCGCATGGTGGTTCTGGCAAACAAGCCCGTTCCGTCATCGACGGCATCGACGCAGATGTGGTCACCTTGGCCTTGGCTGGTGACATTGACGCGTTGTACAAAAACGGTGGCTTGATTCCACAAGACTGGCAAAAGCGTTTGCCTCACAACTCGTCGCCTTACACCTCCACCATCGTGTTGGTGGTGCGCCAAGGCAACCCCAAGGGCATCAAAGACTGGGACGACTTGGTCAAGCCCGGCATCAGCGTGATCACGCCTAACCCCAAGACATCGGGAGGTGCGCGTTGGAACTATTTGGCTGCTTGGGAATTTGCCAAACGCAAGTACGGCGGTGACGCTAAAGCCAAAGAGTTTGTGAAAAAACTCTACGAAAACGTGCCTGTGCTTGACACAGGGGCGCGCGGTTCATCCGTCACTTTTGCACAACGTAACCAAGGCGATGTGTTCATCTCTTGGGAAAACGAAGCGCATTTGCTTGAAAAAGAATTTGGCAACAAAGTGGACATCGTCTATCCATCCATCAGCATCCTCGCTGAGCCGCCTGTCACGGTGGTCGATAAAAACGTCGAACGCAAAGGTACGCGCAAAGTGGCCGAGGCGTATCTGAACTACCTGTACACCGATGAAGGTCAGGACATTGCAGGCAAAAACTTCTACCGTCCAATCTCTCCCAAAGCGCAAGCCAAGTACGTAAAACAATTGCCTAAGCTCAATTTGTTCACGCTTGAAAGTGCCTTCGGCAACTGGGACAAAGTGGGCAAAGAACACTTTGCCGATGGCGCACAGTTTGACCAGATTTATTTGAAGAAGTGACGGTTCATGGGAGCGTGGCATCATCGCCACCTCCCGTTTTTATTTAGCTTTAGGAACCCTTCATGTCTCACCCCGTCCTCAACGACGCCACCCTGGATCAACTGTTCCGTCAAGCACGCACCGTGCACGCGTTCAAACCCACGCCCGTGACCGATGCCCAAATTCACCAGTTGTATGACTTGCTCAAGTGGGGCCCCACCGCCTTCAACGCGCAACCCGCACGCTATGTTTTTTTGAAGACAGCGGAAGCCAAGGCCAAGTTGATCCCCGCCTTGATGCCCGGCAATGTGCCGCAAGTGGAGAGTGCAGGTGTGACTGTGATCGTGGCGCAAGACACCCGCTTCCACGAGCACCTGCCCACGCAGTTCCCTGGCTACGACGCCAAGCCTTTGTTTGACGCCAACCCCGCCATGACCGAAGCCACTGCCGCGCGCAACAGCAGCATGCAAGGCGCGTACCTGATCTTGGCCGCGCGCGCGTTGGGCTTAGACAGCGGCGCCATGTCGGGCTTCAACCCCCAGGTGGTGAACGACGCGTTCTTCCCAGACGGTCGTTTCAAGGCCAACTTCTTGATCAATTTGGGCGAGGCGGATCCATCGGGCATTCACCCTCGCGGCCCACGTTTGGCGTTTGATGAGGCGGCACAAATTCTGTAATTGGCCACCAACCCCTCTGAAGCCCGCATGTTTGCGGGCTTTTTTCTTTATATGGATCTGTAATTAACAAACAAATAAAGAGTCGTTTGAGTTTCGCGAAGCGCCACCCACAATCTCAGCCTGGTGCTCGGCATGCGTGCCTTCGTTGTCACGCATGTCGCTGGTTTTCAAATACTGGAGACCGCCGACCCTCATCTTATTTGGAGCTTCAATCCGTATGAAAAAACTTCTGCACACCACCTTGGCCGCCGCGTTATTGGCAGGAAGCGCGTTGGCTTCGGCGCAAACTTTGCTGAATGCCTCGTATGACGTGGCCCGTGAGTTCTACAAAGACTACAACGCCGCCTTCGTGGCCCACTACAAAAAGACCACCGGCAAAGACGTCAAGATTGACCAAGCCCACGGCGGCTCCAGCGCTCAAGCGCGTGCGGTCAACGATGGCTTAGAGGCTGACGTGGTGACCATGAACACCACCACCGACATTGAGTTTTTGGCTAACAACGGCGTGGTCGCCAAAGACTGGGCCAAGAAGTTTCCCAATAATGCAGCGCCCACCACGTCGACCATGTTGTTCTTGACACGCAATGGCAACCCCAAGGGCATCAAAGACTGGGACGACTTGGCCAAGCCCGGCGTGCAAGTGATCATCGTCAACCCCAAAACCGGTGGCAACGGCCGCATGGCGTATTTGGCGGCGTGGGCCTATGCCCGCAAGAAAGGCATGAACGATGCAGGCGCCGCTGAGTTTGTGGGCAAGATTTTCAAGAACGTGCCCGTGCTGGCCAAGGGTGGCCGCGACGCCACCACCATCTTCTTGCAGCGCAACATCGGCGATGTGCTGGTGACGTTTGAATCCGAAGTGGTGTCAGTGGATCGCGAGTTTGGCGAAGGCAAAGTGGATGCCGTGCATCCCTCGGTCAGCATCATTGCCGAAAACCCAGTGGCCGTGGTGGAACGCACTGTGAACAAGAAGGGCACCGGCGAATTGGCCAAGGCTTACTTGAACTACTTGTATTCAGACGAAGCCCAAGAGATTGCTGCCAAGCATGCTTTGCGCCCTCGCTCGCCTGCGTTGTTGAAGAAATACGCAGCGACATTCAAACCCATTCAACTGGTGCCTGTGAGCGAGTATTTCGGCTCACTCAGCGAAGCGCAAAAAGTGCACTTCAATGATGGCGGTCAGTTCGACAAGATCTACACGGTGAAGTAATTTTTCATGGCATTGTTTTCCCTGGCGCGTAGCCACAAGCCTGCGCGTGTTCTTCCTGGCTTCAACATCACCCTGGGGTTTACGCTCACCTACCTGAGCTTGATTGTGTTGATCCCGCTGTCGGCGTTGATCTTCAAAACTTTCACCCTCACCTGGGAGCAATTTTGGGCAGCCGTCACCGGTCCTCGCGTGTTGGCGTCTTACCGACTCACCTTTGGCGCCTCGCTGTTTGCGGCGCTGGTGAACGTAGTGTTTGGCCTGCTCGTGGCATGGGTGCTGGTGCGTTACAACTTCTTTGGCAAACGGGTGGTCGACGCATTGGTTGATTTGCCTTTTGCATTGCCCACCGCGGTGGCTGGTATTTCGCTGACTGCCTTGTTGGCAGGCAATGGCTGGGTGGGGCAGTACTTAGAACCCATGGGAATTCAATTGGCCTTCAACCCCAACGGGGTGGTGATTGCGCTCATCTTCATCGGCTTGCCGTTTGTGGTGCGCACGGTGCAACCGGTGTTGGAAGATGCTGAGAAAGAACTGGAAGAAGCCGCCACCTGCTTGGGTGCCACGCGTTGGCAAACTTTCAGTCGTGTTATTTTTCCAAGCATCGCGCCCGCGCTGTTGACGGGCTTTGCCATGGCGTTCGCGCGTGCGATTGGTGAATACGGCTCCGTCATCTTCATCGCGGGCAACATGCCCATGGTGTCGGAGATCACGCCCCTCATCATCATCGGCAAGCTCGAGCAATACGACTACGCCGGCGCCACCGCTGTCGCTGTGGTGATGTTGGTGATTTCGTTTGTGTTGTTGCTGGTCATCAATGCCTTGCAAGCTTGGCAGCGTCGCCACACAGGAGCCCCCGCATGAGCGCCGCTATTTCTCCGTCGGTGCGTCGTGCGCAATCGGGTACCACCGAACCCGCATGGGTGCGCTACAGCCTGATTGGCTTGGCGCTGACCTTCATGTTCTTCTTCTTGGTCTTGCCCTTGGCGGCCGTGTTCACCGAAGCCTTGCGCAAAGGTTTTGACGCGTATTGGGTGGCCTTGCAAGAGCCCGATGCGTGGTCAGCCATTCGCCTCACGTTCATCACCGCACTGATTGCCGTGCCTTTGAACTTGGTGTTTGGCATTGCCGCGGCATGGGCAATTGCGAAATACGAGTTCACGGGCAAGGCCTTCTTGACCACCTTGGTCGATTTGCCTTTCTCGGTGTCGCCTGTGGTGGCCGGCTTGATTTATGTGTTGATGTTTGGTGCGCAAGGTTGGTTTGGCCCTTGGCTACAAGAAAATGACATCAAAATTATTTTTGCTGTGCCTGGCATCGTGTTGGCCACGGTATTTGTCACATTCCCGTTCATTGCGCGCGAGTTGATTCCGCTCATGCAAGCGCAGGGCAACGACGAAGAGCAAGCGGCCATCGTGTTGGGTGCCACCGGCTGGCAAACCTTCTGGCACGTGACCTTGCCCAACATCAAGTGGGGTTTGATTTACGGCGTCATCTTGTGCAACGCCCGTGCCATGGGTGAGTTTGGCGCAGTGTCGGTGGTGTCAGGCCACATCCGTGGACAGACCAACACCATGCCTTTGCATGTGGAAATTTTGTACAACGAATACCAATCGGTGGCGGCGTTTGCCGTGGCCTCGCTGTTGGCCTTGCTGGCCTTGGTGACCTTGGTGTTGAAGTCTTTTGTGGAATGGCGTCACGCCCGCGAAATCAAAGCTGCGGCTGACTTGCCACCCGAGCGACCACACGCATAAATTTAGACGAGTATCGAATCATGAGCATCGAAATCAGAAACATCCACAAACAGTTTGGCAACTTCCAAGCACTGGGCGACGTCAGCTTGGACATCCACTCAGGCGAGTTGATCGCGTTGTTGGGCCCCTCCGGCTGCGGCAAGACCACGCTGTTGCGCATCATCGCGGGCTTAGAAACCGCAGATACAGGCACCATTTTGTTCAGCGGTGAAGACACCACGCATGTGCATGTGCGCGAGCGTCAAGTGGGGTTTGTGTTTCAGCACTACGCCTTGTTCCGCCACATGACCGTGTTTGAGAACGTGGCTTTCGGTTTGCGTGTGAAGCCACGTAGCGAGCGCCCCAGCGAAGAGCAAATCAAAAAGAAAGTGCACGACTTACTGAGCCTGGTGCAACTCGATTGGTTGGCCGACCGTTATCCCTCGCAACTGTCGGGTGGTCAGCGTCAACGCATTGCCTTGGCCCGTGCCTTGGCGGTTGAGCCCAAAGTGTTGTTGCTCGACGAGCCCTTTGGTGCATTGGATGCCAAGGTGCGCAAAGAGTTGCGCCGTTGGTTGCGCCGCTTGCATGACGAATTGAATGTGACCACCATCTTCGTGACGCACGACCAAGAAGAAGCCCTCGAGGTGGCCGACCGCGTGGTGGTGATGAACAAAGGCAACGTCGAACAAGTGGGCTCACCCCAAGAGGTGTGGGAGCACCCCGCCAGCCCGTTTGTGTATGGCTTCTTAGGCGATGTGAACTTGTTCCATGGCCGTGCCCACGAAGGCGAAATGCACATTGGCGTCGAAGACCAAACGGTGCGCGTGGCCAGCCCCGAGCACCACGCGGCGCAAGACGCCAAAGCGTTTGCCTATGTGCGTCCGCATGACTTGGATGTGCGCCGTTACACCCATGGCGACGAAGGCATCGTGGCACAACTGACCCGCGCGATTGTGGTGGGCCCGATTGCACGCTTGGAATTGGTGGCCGCGGAGGGCGACAGCCCCTCGGGTGAGCAAATCATCGAGGCGCAGATCCCGGCATCACAGTTTTACGACCAAAGCTTTGCTGAGGGCGAGACCTTGGTGCTGACACCGCGCAAGGCGCGCGTGTTTGTGGCTTAAGGATTACGCGCTGTTACACACGCTGCTTGAACCACGCCAAGGCGCGGTTCCAGCCATCCACCGCAGGTGCAGCGCGATAGCTGGGACGGTAGTCGGCATGAAAGGCGTGGGGTGCGTCTGGGTACATCACAAATTCGCTTGCCTTGGCTGCCGCGTTGCCCTGTCCGGCGGCTTGTGCCAAAGCATTCTTCATGTTGTTCACTGATGCCACGGGAATGCCCGTGTCTTCGGCACCATACAAACCCAACACGGGCGCTTTCAAGGTGGGAGCGAGATCGACTGGGTGCTTCGGATTGTTGGCCGTGGTTTGGCCTTCAACGCGGCCGTACCAGGCCACACCTGCTTTGAGTTTGGGGTTGTGTGCCGCATAGAGCCACGTGATGCGACCGCCCCAACAAAAGCCAGTGATGGCGGCGCGGTCGGCATTGCCTCCGTTCTGGCTCGCCCATTTCAAACTTGCATCCAAGTCCGCCATCACCTGTGCGTCAGGTACCTTGGAGATGATTTCTGCTTGCAGCTTTGCAATTTCACCGTATTCGCTCGGGTCCCCTTGGCGCACAAACAACTCGGGTGCAATTGCCAAGTAACCTGCTTTGGCAAAACGGCGTGTGACGTCGGCAATGTATTCATGTACGCCAAAAATTTCAGAAATGACCAACACCACGGGTAAATTGGTTTTGCCTTGTGGTGCAGATCGATAGGCCGGCATCTTGAACCCATTGACATCAATCATCACTTCACCCTCGGTCAATCCTTCACTGGATGTCTTGATCGCGGTTTGCGCCATCAGGGGCATCGCCGAGGCAGCATAGCCAATACCCAGTGCCGTTTGCAACGCCAAGCGGCGTGTGGGTGCGTGGGGCATGTCGGCGGTGCTATTGAGCAGGGCGTGCGTGTCTTGAATCCACTGTTGGTGTTGCATGGTGTACCTTTGAAAATTAGCTTGAAGGGGATAGCAGATCAGTACCGCTGAGTTCAGAATGTCGCCGTGAAGAAAAAAAGAGCTTCCAAAGTGGAAGCTCCAAAGTTACGAGTACCGTCGTAATTACTTGGCGCCACCCAGAACCCAAGCGGCTAAGGCTTTGGCATCGGCGTCACTCAACTGAGCCTGTGGTGGCATGGGAATGGGGCCCCATTTGCCGCTGCCACCGGCTTTGATGCTCTTGGCCAAAGCGGCTTCCGCATCCGCTTGACCTGCATATTTTTTAGCAACGTCTTGGTAGGCAGGACCGACAATTTTTTTATCTGCAGCGTGGCAAGCCAAGCAGTTGTTTTTCTTGGCCAAATCGGCGTTGGCCCAAGCGTTAGAGGTTGCCAATGCGATGAGCGCAACGGTGGCGACTTTCTTCATGTGTCTATCCTTATTAGAAATTAAATTGGTCATTGCTTATAAATAAATTCTATCGTTTGAAAAAAAGCAATCCGCCAAGGGATTTCCCTGCATCTGATGACAACTTACCAGACCCGCAACAAACGCTTGGGTACTTTCAAGGACTCTCGACACATTTGCTCGTCTCCGCGGTTGAGTTGCATGTAGGCAATGTTACGGAAGTAGCTGATCTCTTTGATTTGGGTTTTGTTCACGATGGCGTCTTTGCGCAACTCGCCATCTAAAACGATTGGACAAGCCAAGATGTTTTTCCAAGTTCGGTCAGCACCGTACTGACTGCGCAGGGCTTTATCAACCGCGCTCAGGTCGTCGGCGCAATTACCAGCGTGTGCAGTTGTGACGAGTCCCACACAGAGCAAGGCGGTCCCAAGTGTTTGCAGAATCATGGGGTTACTTCAGCAAGGCATTGATCTCTTGCAGCTGCGCTTCGCCCAATTCGCCGCTCGAAGCCTGTAATCGCAAGCGCTCGAGTGCAGTCTGAATGCGCAGTTGCACCAAGGCCAACTCGGCTTGAGCGGCATCGTGTTCAGCCCCCAGCCACTCGTTGGTGGTGCGCGCGCCGGTGCGGTGCGCGTTGCGTGTGGCACTGAGGCGAGCTTGGCTGGCTTTGTCGGATTGTTCTAAGGCCTGCAAACGCGCTTGCGCGCTGCTGATGTATTGCCATGCTGTGCGTACGCTTTGCTCAATTTGTAGCTCTGCCAACTCTTGGTCAAAACGCAATTTATCGACCTGCTTGAGTGCTTCGCGCTCACGCGCCTCCGCCATGCCGCCGGTGCTGAGTGGCACATTCACTTGTACCCCTACCAAATATTGCGCAGTTTGGTTGCTGGCACTGCCGTACATGCCTTGACCCATCAAGCGGTCCATCTGCGCCTGCGCCACCCAATCGGCACGCAACCCTTGGTCGGCTTTGACGCGTTTCACCTCTTGCGCTTGAATGGCTTGCTGGAGTCGCATCATCTGCAGAGCGGGAGATTGCTCTTTGGCACGCTGCACCCACGTGTTGGCGTCGGCCAAATTGCGAGGCATGTTGAAGGTGCTGGTCAGCGACTTTAGGTCAGTAGGATCTTGGCCTACCAACTGACGGTAGGCCAATTGCTTCATGGCAGCGTCGTTTTCTTGCGTCAGCACGCGTGCACGGATGTCGGATACGCGGGCGTTCGCTTCCTGAACATCCATCACGCTGGCATCACCGACTGCTTGTCGTTTTTTTATTTCAGCAGCGGCTTGCTGTACAGCCTTTTGTTGACGTCGCAGGATGTGGAGTGCTTGTTCTGCACCCACCACATCAAAGTACTTCTGTGCGGTCCGCAAGACCAAGGCTTGTTGGGCCTGTTGCCATTGCTGTTCAGACAGTTGGGCAGATAGTTCTAGCTGTCGGCTCTGCGCTTCACGCTCAGGGCTGATCCATGCTTTTTGCGCGCCAATCGTGCCGCGAGCCAAAGCGCCGGCATTGACATTGGTTTTGAAACTGACATCGTTGTAGCCCAATGCCTCAGCGCCTTTGGTTCGGCTGTCAGCGCCCCCTAATCCGAAGGTTCCCGATGCCCCCACGGTGGGTGCCCACAGAGCTTGGGCTTGCTCTTTGCGAAAAGCGGCTTGTTCGAACAGTGCGCGTGCGGCGGCAATTTCAGGGTCGCGTGCTTGCGCACTTTGCCATGCTTGCAACAGGTCCGCGCTGTGTGCGGTAGACATCAGGCTGGCAAAGCCGAGTGCGACGATGAGGGATAAGCGGTTCATTCGGAGACTCCTGAAGCGTGAGGCATGGGTTGCTTGCGGAACGCGATGTAGTAGAAAAGTGGGATCACCAGCAAGGTCAACATCGTCGAGACAAAAATGCCGAAGATGAGTGAGATCGCCAGTCCATTGAAGATGGGGTCATCCAAGATGAAGAAGGCACCCATCATGGCGGCCAATCCTGTCAACACAATCGGTTGTGCCCGCGTGATGGCCGAGGCCACAACCGCATCTTTGAGTGGCACGCCTTGCGAGACTTGCAGGCGGATGAAGTCCACCAACAAAATCGAGTTGCGCACAATGATGCCGGCCAAGGCGATCATGCCAATCATGGAGGTCGCGGTGTAGGGAGCGCCCAACAGTGCATGTCCCGGCATGACGCCAATGATGGTCAAGGGGATGGGCGCCATGATGATCAGGGGCACCAGGTACGAACCAAACTGCGCAACCACCAATAGGTAGATCAACACCAAGCCGACGGCATAGGCGGCGCCCATGTCTCGGAAGGTTTCATAGGTCATTTGCCATTCGCCGTCCCACTTGACGGCATAGTTCTGGTAGGGATCCGCAGGTGCCTGAATGAAGTATTCGTCAACGGGTTTTCCATTGGGCGCTACGATTTTTTCCAAACCACTGCGCATGCCAAACATGCCGTACAAGGGGCTGTCGACTTTGCCAGCCATGTCGCCGACCACATACGTCACGGGCAACAGGTCTTTGTGATAGATGGGTTGCTCGCGCTGCGAATCACTGAGGGTGACCAGTTGGCGAATCGGCACGATCTCGCGTTGCGAGTTACGCACGCCCAAGCTCAGCAGCTTGTCGAGCGAGTCTTGCTCGCTTTTGGGAAGGCGAATGACGATGGCACCTGCGTATTTGTTTTGGTCGTGTGCATAGACGGTCGACTCGCCAGCCAAGGCGGCGCGCAGGGTACTCACGATGGCCTGCTGTGATACACCCATTTGGGCCGCCTTTTGACGGTTGATCAACAGCACCTGGCGTGGGGCGGCGCTGATGGTGCTGTCATCGACATCCACCACGCCAGCTTGTTGGCTGAACAGGGCACGTACCGATCGAGCGACTTGGTTTCGGCCTTCGTCGGTAGGACCATAGACTTCGGCCACGATCGGAGCCAGCACTGGGGGGCCCGGAGGAACTTCAATCACTTTGACATTGGCATTGAATGATTTGCCAATGGCTTGCAGGGCCGGACGTTCACGCATTGCAATCAGGTGACTTTGCGCTTTGCGCAAGTGCTTGTCTTGCAGGTTGACTTGAATGTCACCCACGTGGCCCCCACTGCGCAAATAGTATTGACGAACCAAGCCGTTGAAATTGATGGGGGCGCTCAAGCCTGCATAGGCTTGGTAATGCGTGACTTCTGGCACGTTGGCCAAGTGAGCGCCAAGGGCACGCAGAACTTTTTCGGTCTCTTCCATGCGGGTACCAGCGGGCATGTCGACCACCACTTGGAATTCAGACTTGTTGTCGAACGGCAGCATTTTCAACGCCACCCACCCTGCGATAGGCAAGCTGACCGACAGCATGATGGCCCCGACTACCCCTGCGCCCAGCGCCCAGCGGTTGCGTGCGCCCGTGTGCTCGCTGAGGAACGGTGCAAACAGGGCTTTGAAAAAGCGATTCAACCCCTGTTTGAACGCGTTGTTGTGGTGGTCAGTGTGATGCCCCTGTGCAGGTGCATTCTTCATCCAAATGCGTGCCAGCCATGGTGTCACCACAAAGGCCACGGCTAGCGACAGCAGCATGCCCATGCTGGCGTTGATGGGGATGGGGCTCATGTAAGGGCCCATCAATCCAGTGACGAACGCCATGGGCAGCAATGCCGCAATCACGGTGAGGGTAGCCAAGATGGTGGGTGCGCCGACCTCGTCTACCGCACCTGGAATGATTTGGGTCAGTGTTTTGTGAGGGAAGAGTGCTTGATGGCGGTGGATGTTTTCGACCACCACAATCGCGTCGTCTACCAAGATGCCAATCGAGAAGATGAGCGCAAACAAAGACACACGGTTCAGTGTGAAGCCCCACGCCCAAGAGGCAAACAAGGTGACGGTGAGCGTCAAGATAACGGCTGTGCCGACGATGGCCGCTTCACGACGCCCCAGCGCGATGAACACCAAGGCCACCACGGAGGCGGTGGCAAACAACAGCTTTTGAATCAGCTTTTGAGCTTTGTCGTTTGCAGTTTCGCCGTAATTGCGTGTGGTGGAGACTTCAATGGTGGCCGGAATTTTGCTGTGCTTGAGCGATTCCACTTGCTGCAGCACCGCATTGGCCACTTCGATGGCGTTTTCACCTGGCTTCTTGGTGATGGCGATGGTCACAGCTGTGCGCTCAAGAGGCTGCTTGCCAGCTACGCCATGCCATACCGCGGTATTGGCTTGTGCGCCCCCATCTCTGACTTGGGCGATGTCTTGCACCAACACAGGATTCCCTGCACGCACGCCCACCACCAAGCTGGCGACGTCTTTGGCATTGCTCAAAAATGGACCGGATTCGATGGCAATGGCTTGCTTGCCGACCAGTAAGTCACCCACAGGTGCGCCCAAATGTGCGGACTGAAGTGCCATGCGTAACTCGGGCACAGTAATGCCCGCGGCTTGCATACGTGCGGGGTTGATGTCAATTTGAATCGCGCGTGAAGGACCGCCGATGGTGGTGACTTCGCGTGTGCCTTTGACGCGTTTCAAATCAATTTCAATGCTTTGAGCGACACGCTCCAACTCGAAGGCACTCAAGTTGGTATCTTTGCCAAACAAGGTGAGCGTCAAGATGGGGACATCGTCGATGCCTTTGGGCTTGATCAATGGTTGCAGCACCCCTAAGCCTTTGGGTAGCCAGTCGGCGTGTGAGTTGACGGTGTCGTACAAGCGCACCAATGCCTCAGTGCGGGGCACGCCCACTTTGTATTGCACCGTGACCACCGACAAGCCAGGTTGTGACACCGACATCACATGTTCGACGCCTGCAATCTGTGACAGCACCTGCTCGGCTGGGCTGGACACCATTTGTTCCACGTCTTTGACGGAGGCTCCTGGGAACGGAATCAGCACGTTGGCCATGGTGACGTTGATCTGTGGTTCTTCCTCACGCGGAGTGACCAGCACGGCAAATACGCCCAGCAGTAGGCATACCAAGGCCAAAAGGGGCGTGATGTGAGCCGATTGGAAGAAATGTGCCAATCGACCTGAAATGCGAAGTTTGGAATCAGTCATGGTGGGTATTCTATAAATAATTACACGATTATTTAATTAAACAATTAATTAAGCAATTAATTAAATAAGGATAGAATCAAAACCATGAACCAACTACCAGACCAAGCCATCGAGCGAGTGGCGACCTACTTTCAAGCGCTGGCAGAGCCCACGCGCTTGCGTATCTTGAACTTGCTGCGCGAGCAAGAGCACAACGTGGGTGAGTTGGCTGAGGTGTGCGGTTACACCGCCGCCAACATGTCGCGCCATTTGGCTGTGTTGATGCAACAAGGTTTTGTCAAACGCGAGGGGCGTGGCACCAGCGTGTATTACCAAATTGCAGACCCCACTATCTATGCCTTGTGCGATTTGGTATGTAACCGCATCACGCAGCAGCACACCGAACAAGCATGGCCCATGGTGATGGGCTCTAAAAAGCGTTCAACAAATGTCAGGAGAGTTGCATGAAATCTGCTCATGATTTGGTAGTTGCTGCCAAGCAAACCGTTCAAGAAATTTCTGTCGACGAAGCCGTCAAGGCCATTCAGGTCTGTGATCTGCTTATTGATGTCCGTGAGACCGATGAATATCTGGCCGGGCATTTGCCTGGTGCTGCGCATCTGTCGCGCGGCATGCTGGAGTTCAAGATGGCGGGCAACCCCAAGTGGCAAGCACGTGACTTGAAAATCGTGCTGTATTGCAAAACCAGTGGCCGCGCAGCGCTGTGCGCGCAATCGCTGGCACACATGGGCTACACCCACATTCAGTCCATTGCAGGCGGCATAGATGCATGGCAGGCTGCGGGGCATCAAGTGTTCAAGCCTGCACAACCTTCCTTTGATTGATCTGATATGACTGGTAAAACGATTCGCGTTGCGTGATCGTTGTTTGAATTTGAAATAGATGAAGAGAGTAAAAAATGAGTACCTTTGACCATGCAAATTTGATTCAAAACATCAATGAAAGCCTGAGTCCATTTCGCAAATCGCAATCAGAGGCCATGCAAGGCTTTGGTCAGTTGGCCCGTGCCTCCATGGCCGAAGGTGCCATCAGTGCAAAGAACAAAGAGTTGATCGCTTTGGCGATCGGCATTACCCAGCATTGCTCCGGCTGTGTGGGCTTTCACGTGAAAGCGTTGCGCAAGCTCGGTTGCACCCGCGACGAGCTGGAAGAGATGTTGACCATTTGCGTTTACATGGGTGGCGGCCCCGCGCTGATGTATTCGGCCGAAGCGCTGAAGGCTTGGGACACCTTGGCTTAATTCAGAAGGTAGCACAGTGACTGCAGACGCTCAAGATTCAAAAAAAATCATCCCCATCCAAGCTGTTGCTGCCGAAGATGAAGAGATGGTCTCGCTGTATGCGGCGGCTAAGAAAATTTACCCGCGCTCGGTCGAAGGCATCTTTGCCTATTGGCGTTGGGTGGTGGTGGCGATCACGCAACTCGTGTTCTATGGGTTGCCGTGGATGGAGTGGGGTGCACGTCAAGCAGTGCTGTTTGATTTAGAGGCCCGTCGTTTCTATATTTTTGGTTTGGTGCTGTACCCGCAAGACTTCATTTATCTGACGGGCTTGTTGGTGATCTCTGCGCTGTCGTTGTTCTTGTTCACGGCGGTGGCCGGTCGTCTGTGGTGTGGCTATGCGTGCCCACAAACCGTGTACAGCGAAATCTTCTTGTGGATCGAGCGTAAGGTCGAGGGCGACCGTTCGGCTCGTATACGTTTGGATGAGGCGGCGCTATCGACTTCGAAATTTGGCAAAAAGTCGTTGAAGCACTTCTTGTGGATCGTGTTGTCGTTGTGGACAGGCTTCACGTTTGTGGGCTACTTCGCGCCGATCCGCGATTTGGGTGCCGACTTGTTGCTGAGCCAAGTGAGTGCTTGGGGCATCTTCTGGATTCTGTTTTACGCTTTTGCCACCTACGGCAATGCAGGTTTCATGCGCGAGCAGGTGTGCAAGTACATGTGCCCCTACGCACGCTTCCAAAGCGCGATGTTTGACCATGACACCTTGATCGTCACCTATGACGCTGAGCGCGGCGACCCCCGTGGTGCGCGTTCCAAAAAGACCGACATCAAAGCGGCCAATTTAGGTGCGTGTGTGGACTGCACCTTGTGTGTGCAGGTCTGCCCCACTGGAATTGATATTCGCAACGGTTTGCAGTACGAGTGCATTGGCTGCGGCGCGTGTGCCGATGTGTGCGACACGGTGATGGACAAAATGGGCTACGAGCGTGGCTTGGTGCGCTACACCACGCAAAACGCCATGATCAACAAATGGACAACAGGACAAATGCTGCGCCGTGTGGCGCGCCCACGGGTGCTCATGTACACCTCGTTCTTGATGGCCTTGATCATTGCGGTGGGTATGTCTTTGGCGATGCGCACACCTTTCAAGGTGGACGTGGTGCGCGACCGTGCCACCTTGGCGCGTATCACTGAGAACGGCGCACTTGAGAATATTTATCGTCTGCAAGTGATGAACGCCTCAGAGTTGAATAAGACATACGCACTGTCTGTGCAAGGTTTGAATGGCATCGATATCGTCACCGACAAAACCGTGGACGTGAGCGCAGCCCAAGCCAAGTGGGTGGTGGTGCGTGTGAACGTGCCCTACGGTACGGCAGAGGCAGGCTCGCACAAGATTGAGTTCACCATCCAAGACAGTGCCAGCACGGATGTTTTGCATGAGAAGTCGGTGTTCTTGGTGCCGCGCTAAGCATGCGCATGACCACGGCTGAAGCCCTCGCGCCTCACTCCATCAAGACCTGGGTGCGCATGACACGCCCAGGTTTTTTGGCGATCACCGTGGTCGCTTGCATCTTGGGTATCAGTACTGCAGTTGCTTGCGGTCACCCGATTCAATGGGGAATGGCTGCCGCTACCTTGCTGCTGGCTGTGTTGATGCATGCCTCAGCCAATGTGTTGAACGATTACCACGATGCCTTGAACGGCGCAGACGATACCAACCAACACGGCTTGTTCCCGTTCACAGGCGGCGCACGCATGATTCAAACAGGCGAAGTGAGCCTAACGGATACGCGCGATTTGGTGCTGGGCTTGCTGTTGTTTTTGATTCCTGCGGGCATGTGGCTCGCGGTGCAAACCGGTGGAGGTTTGGTGGTGTTGGGTTTGGCGGGCCTGATGTTGGGCTGGGCTTATTCAGCACCGCCGTTGGCGTTGATGACGCGTGGCCTTGGGGAGGTGACAGTTGGGGTGGCGTGGCTGCTGGTGGTGGTGGGTGCGGACTATGTGCAGCGTGGTGCGTTTTTCTTCATGCCTTGGGCGGTCGGGTTGAGCTATGGCTTGTTGATCAGCAATATTTTGGTGATCAATGGTTTTCCTGATGCACCGGCCGACGCCCAAGTGGGCAAGCGGACATGGGTGGTTCGCTTAGGCCCGCGTTGGGCGGCAGCGGCGTATGTGCTGCTGGCATTGCTGGCGCACGGATGGGTGGTATTAGGTGTGTGGATGTTTATCCATCCGGAGCCGGCGCTGTGGGGTCTGTTGTCGTTGCCCGTCTCGGTACTGGCAGGCTTGGGGTTATTCCAGCGGGCAACACAGCCTGATCGTTTGACCGTACCGATTGTGTTGACCATCGTTGCAGCGGTGTTGCACGGGTTGGCCTTGTCGGCAGGTTTGTTATTTCTTCAATTGGGTTGATTCATGAACCGTCATCTTGTGTTGCTCTCGATCGCGCAGGGCTTATTTCTGACCAACAACGTGACCTTCATCGCCATCAATGGGCTGGTCGGCTTGAGTCTGGCCCCCGCCGCGTGGATGGCCACATTGCCGGTCATGGGCTATGTGGTGGGGGGGGCTCTCAGCACAGGGTTGGTGGCCAAGTCGCAGCAACGCTGGGGTCGGCAGGTCTCGTTTCAGTTGGGCTTGTTGGTGGCCTTCATTTCAGCAGCGATGGGCGCATGGGCAGTGTTGACGCAGTCGTTTGTACTGCTCGTCATGGCCACGGTGGTCGCAGGCTACTACAGTGCCAACGGCCAGCTGTACCGCTTTGCGGCGGCAGAGTTGTGCGCACCTGATTACCGTGAGAAAGCGGTGTCGTTGGTGATGGCGGGTGGTTTGATTGGCGCCATCATTGGTCCCAACCTGGCGATTCAAACCAAGAGTTTGTTTGATGTGCCGTTTGCGGGCGCGTACGTGGCACTGATGGGGGTGGCGTTGTTGTCGATGGGGGTCATGCGCTTCATCACCTTTCCGCCAGCGCCTACGCAAAAGGCGGATGACACGGGCGGGCGCCCGTTGGGCGAGATCATGCGCCAACCCGTGTTTGTGGTGGCTGCGATGTCGGCCGCCTTAGGCTATGGCGTGATGAACTTGCTGATGGCAGCCACCCCGCTGGCTATGCAGGTGTGCGGCCTGCCGTTTGAAGACACAGCGTGGGTGCTGCAGTGGCATGTGATTGGTATGTTTGCACCGGGCTTTGTGACGGGGCATTTGATCAAACGTTTTGGCGTGCTGACCATCATGGGTGTGGGGGTGTTGCTGAACATCGCGTGCATTGCAGTGGCGTTGTCGGGAGTGGATTTGCACCAGTTTTTGGTGGCGCTGTTTTTGCTGGGTGTGGGCTGGAACTTTTTGTTCACCGGCAGCACCACCTTGTCGATGCAGGCGTATGCACCGCAGGAAAAAAACCGCGCCCAAGCGGCCATCAACTTTTGCGTGTTTGCCACCATGGCGTTCACCTCGTTTGCCTCGGGCGCCTTGGTCACTTCACAAGGTTGGGCATGGTTGAACTGGGGCTCATTGGTACCTGTGGGGATCACTGGGGTGGGCTTGCTGTGGCTAACCACCCAGAAAAAAGCCTCAGCCCCCTGAAGGGATGAGGCTTGGTCGTTAGCGGAGCGCTGGCGCAGTTAAGACGCGTGCTCTTCTTCTGCAGATTTCATGGGGCAGGTGTTGATGCCCAGCAGGGTGTATGCGCCGCAAAAGCTGAACACGCCTGTGGCTAAGACGATCACACCCAAATAGCCCCACACACCCACCACCCCTGTGGCCGCCAGTGCGATGAGAGCCAAGCCTGCGACGATGCGCAACACGCGGTCGATGCCGCCCACATTTGCTGTCATGCGATTCTCCTAAGTGAAAACGTCATTAGACACCGCCAGGGCAAACTTCGCTTGAGGTAAATCAAGCAACAAACGGCAAGCTGGTTAACTTTGGCATACTGAGCATTCCTTATCACGTCCGTCATGATTTTGGCGAATTGAAACTATGTCTCAGACTGCTGCGCTCTCACAAAAAAACTTATCCGGTGACATTTGGGGCGGCTTTGCGGCCATGTTGGTGGCTTTGCCATCGGCCATTGCATTTGGCGTGACCATCTTCTCGCCCTTGGGCGCGGACTTTGGCGCCAAGGGGGCGCTGGCCGGTATGTTGGGTGTGACCGCGCTGGGGCTCATTGCCGCCACATTTGGTGGCACGCAGCGCTTGATCTCGGCGCCCTGTGCGCCCGCGGCGGCGGTGCTGTCGGCATTGACGATTCAGATGACCCAGCAAGGTTCGGGTGTGGGTGCGGTGGTGCTGACGCTGTTCTTGGTGGCCTTCATCAGCAGCTTGGTGCAAATTTCGTTTGGCTTGCTGCGCATTGGTGAGCTGATCAAGTACATGCCGTTTCCTGTGGTGAGCGGCTACTTGAGCGGCGTGGGCTTGATCATCGTGATGAGCCAGTTGCCCAAGTGGATGGCCTTGCCCAAAGGTATGAATTGGTGGCAAGGTCTGCACGCCATGGAGTTGTGGCAACCAGCCAGCTTGGTTGTGGGTGCGGCGACTGCGGCCTTCATGGTGTGGGCACCCCATTTTTCCAAACGCGTGCCCGCCGTGATTGTGGGTTTGCTAGGCGGCATGGCCACCTACTGGGTGTTGGCCTTGACCAGCTTCCCAGAGCTGCGCAACTTGCACGACAACCCGTTCATCATTGGCCCACTGGCAGTGGGGGGAGAGGGCTTTTTTGAATCGCTGCTCGACCCTTGGAAGAGCTTGAGTGAGTCGGGCATGCCGCCTTGGACGCACATTGCGTTTCCAGCAGTGACCTTGGCTGTGCTGCTGTCGATCGACACGCTCAAAACCTGTGTGGTGTTGGATGCCATGACGGGCTCGCGTCACGACTCCAACAAAGAACTGATTGGCCAAGGTTTGGGCAACTTGGCATCTTCTTTGATTGGTGGCGCACCGGGTGCTGGCACCATGGGTGCGACCTTGGTGAACAAGGCCAGTGGCGGCACCACCTATCTGTCGGGCGTGTTTCAAGGCATTTGGTCGTTGTTGGCCATTTTGTTGTTGACCTCCTTGATTGCATGGGTGCCGGTGTCGGCCTTGGCCGCGTTGCTGATCGTGATTGGCGTACGGATGATTGACTGGCATTCGCTGCAACTGCTGCGAGCCAAAGACACCATGCTCGACTTTGCGGTGATCGTGTTGGTGGTGATCGTGGCCAACACCGTGAGTTTGATTGCGGCTTCTGGCGTGGGCGTGGCGATGGCCATCATGTTGTTCTTGCGCGAGCAAATTCACACTTCAACCATTCGTCGCAAGTCGTATGGTGACAAAACATTTTCATCACGCGTGCGTGGCCAACGTGAGCGCGATGTGCTGACCGAAACTGGCAACCACACCGTGATTTTTGAATTGCAAGGCAGTTTGTTCTTTGGTACCACCGACCAGCTCTACACCGCGATTGAGCCCGAGTTGAGCCAGGCCAAATTTGTGGTGCTGGACTTCTTGCGTGTGCAGTCGATGGACATGACGGCCGGCCACATGATTGAGCGCATCCGCAACATGCTGGCCGAACGCCATGCCAAGCTGGTGCTGACCCGTGTGCCTGAGCGCTTGCCCAGCGGGCGCGACCTGCGCTCGTACGTGGACCACATTGGTTTGCTGTCGGACAGCACCGCCAAAATTTTTGATGAGTTTGATGAAGCGCTGGAATGGATTGAAGACGAAACCTTGGCCTTGGCTGGCCATGCGCATGTGTCGCACGAAGGTATTCCGTTGGGCAAGTTTGAACTCTTCCATGGTTTGAACGACGAAGAGATTGCAGCGCTTGAGCGCTGTGCCAAACACCATGTGTACCAAGCGGGCGACTTGGTGTTTGGCGCAGACTCCGCAGGTCACGAACTGATGCTGATCAGCCGCGGTGAAGTCAAAGTCAGCCTGCCGTTGGCGAATGGCAAAACCATCCACTTGACCACCTTCAGCCGTGGGCAATTCTTTGGCGAGATGTCGTTCTTGGACGGCCGTGCGCACTCGGCCGATGTGTATGCCACGCGTGAAACCGAGTTGATCGCGATTGATCGCAAAGCCTTTGCTACTGTGGCGGCGGGGGACCCGGTGATGAGCATCAGCGTGATGCGCTCGGTGGCCTTGGCAATTGCGGACCGCTTGCGCCACGCCAATGCTGAATTGCGTGAGATGCGTCAAGCCTGATAGTGATGGAGGAGTGGGAAATGAGCCAAATTTTCGACCAGCATTTAGAAAAGAACGCGGCCAACTTTGTGGCGCTTTCTCCCGTGAGTTTTGTCGAACGCAGCGCCGAAGTGTTTGCCGATTTGCCTGCGGTGATTCATGGCGCACGGCGCTACACCTGGACGCAGGTGCGAGAACGCTCCGCGCGTTTGGCAGCCGCCTTGCGTGCCGCGGGCGTGCAACGGGGCTCAACCGTGAGTGTGATGTTGGCGAACACGCCCGAAATGGTGGAAGCCCACTACGCGGTACCCGCCTTGAATGCGGTACTGAACACCCTGAACACCCGCTTGGATGCGCACCTGTTGGCATGGCAAATGAACCACTGCGAAGCCAGTGTGTTGATCACCGACACCGAGTTCTCTGTCACCATGAAACAGGCGTTGCAAATGTTGCGCGAGGAGTTCAAGCGTGAGGTGTTGGTGATCGACGTGGCAGACACGGAACACACCGGGCACGGCGAGCGCTTGGGCGCACACGAATACGAAGCTTGGCTGGCACAACACGATCCATTGTCTGTCCTGGAAGGGCCCTCCGACGAATGGGATGCGATTGCTGTGAGCTACACCTCCGGCACCACGGGTGACCCCAAAGGGGTGGTGACGCACCACCGTGGCGCCTATTTGAATTCGGTGAGCAACGCAGTGACGTGGAACATGCCCAACTTTCCACGTTACTTGTGGACGTTGCCCATGTTCCATTGCAACGGTTGGTGCTTTCCGTGGACGGTGGCGATGCTGGGCGGCGTGCACATTTGTTTGCGCCGCGTGGATGCGCCCCACATTCTGCAAGCCATGGCTGAGCACAAGGCTGACCACTACTGCGCGGCGCCCATCGTGCACAACTTGTTGATCGCTGCCCCCGATGAAATGCGGCATGGCATCACCCACGCGGTCAAGGGCATGGTGGCGGGGGCGGCACCTCCCGCCTCGATGATTGAAGGCATGGCCAAACTGGGTTTTGACATCACCCACGTCTATGGCCTGACCGAGGTGTACGGCCCCGCCGCGGTGGCCGTGAAGCGCAGTTCGTGGCAAGGCGAAAGCTTGTCAGAGCAAACGCGTTTGAATGGTCGCCAAGGCGTGCGCTATCCCATGCAAGAGGGGATGACGCTCAAAGACAGCAAGACCTTGGCCGACTTGCCTGCCGATGGCGAGACGATGGGCGAGATCATGTTCCGCGGCAACGTGGTGATGAAGGGCTACTTGAAGAACCCCACAGCCACGGCGGAGGCCTTCCAAGGCGGCTGGTTCCACACCGGCGACTTGGCAGTGTTGGAGCCCGACCGATACGTGAAGATCAAAGACCGCAGCAAAGACATCATCATCTCGGGCGGCGAAAACATCAGCTCACTCGAGGTCGAAGACGCCTTGTACCGACACCCTGCGGTGGTGGCCTGTGCGGTGGTCGCCAAACAAGACGACAAATGGGGCGAGACTCCGCTGGCTTATGTGGAGCTGAAGCCCGGTAGCGAGGTGACACCCCAAGACTTGATCGCGCATTGCAAGTCTTTGCTGGCAAGCTACAAAACGCCGAAAGAAATTCGCTTTGAAGCGATTCCCAAAACATCCACCGGCAAGATTCAAAAATTTCAACTGCGCGAGCGTGCCAATCAGACGGTTGCGCACAAGGAGTAAGCCATGACCGATGACACCCACGCCCTGGTTCAACACACCTCAGATGCGCGTGGCGTGCATCAGTTGTGTTTGAACCGACCCGATGCGTTCAATGCGCTGTCGAGCGAGCTGATGACAGCTTTGCAACACAGCCTCGACGCTGTGGCGCAAGACCCGCAGGCGCGCGTGGTGGTGCTATCGGCCAATGGCAAGGCATTTTGTGCAGGCCACGATTTGCGTGAAATGCGGGCCAGCCCCTCGCTGGCGTATTACCAAGCCCTTTTCCACCAATGCAGCCAGATGATGATGAGCGTGCAAAGCTTGCCTGTACCGGTGATTGCGGTGGTGAATGGCATCGCCACCGCGGCGGGTTGCCAACTGGTGGCGATGTGTGATTTGGCGGTGGCCTCACAGACGTCAAAGTTCGCAGTGAGTGGGGTGAACTTAGGTTTGTTTTGCTCGACGCCCAGTGTGGCGCTGTCGCGCAACTTGTCACGCAAAGCGGCGTTTGAAATGCTGGTCACAGGTGACTTCATCACTGCGGAGCAAGCCTTGGTGAAAGGCTTGGTCAATGCGGTGGTTGCGCCAGACGCATTGGATGAGGCCGTGCAGCGCTATGTGGACAGCATTGTGGCCAAACCGCGTACGGCGATTGCGATGGGCAAAAAGTTGTTTTACGAGCAGCTGGAGCAGCCGTTGGCAGATGCCTATAAGAATGCCGAACACACCATGGCTTGCAACATGATGGACGACACGGCACTTGAAGGGGTGCAAGCGTTCATTGAGAAACGCAGACCCAATTGGTAGATGGTGCCCCCGACAGGAATCGAACCTGTATCACTCCCTTAGGAGGGGAGAGTTCTATCCATTGAACTACGGTGGCCACCGGCAGGTATTTTAGAGGCTCACTTGCTGAGCATCCGCATGGCGTCTTCCAGGCCTTTGAGGGTCAGCGGGTACATCCGGTTGCCCATGATTTGCTGAATGATGCTGATGCTCTGGCGGTATTCCCATACACCTTGGGGTTCGGGGTTGATCCACGCAAATTTAGGGAAGGCATGGATCAAACGTTGTAGCCACTCGGCGCCGGCTTCTTCGTTGTTGTATTCCACACTGCCACCAGGTTGCACAATTTCGTACGGACTCATGGTGGCGTCGCCAATGAAGATGAGCTTGTAGTCTTTGTTGTACTTGCGAATGATGTCCCAAGTTTCAAACTTCTCGGCGTAGCGGCGTTTGTTGTTGCGCCACATGAAGTCGTACACGCAGTTGTGGAAGTAATAGAACTCCAAGTGTTTGAACTCTGCTTTGGCTGCAGAGAACATTTCTTCGACGCGTGCGATGTGGTCGTCCATGGTGCCACCGACATCCATCAGCAACAACACCTTGACGTTGTTGTGGCGTTCAGGGCGCATCAAGATGTCTAAGTAACCGGCATTTGCCGCGGTTTTGTGGATGGTGCCGTCCAAGTCGAGTTCTTCGGCCGAGCCCTCACGCGCAAAGCGTCGCAAGCGACGCAGTGCTACTTTGATGTTGCGTGTGCCGAGTTCTTGGGTGTCGACGTAGTCGCGGTAGCTGCGTTGGTCCCACACTTTGACCGCGCTGCGGTTCCCGCCTTTGCCACCGATGCGAATGCCTTGGGGGTTGTAACCGCCGTTGCCAAAGGGGGAGGTGCCGCCGGTGCCGATCCACTTGCTGCCGCCTTCATGGCGCTCTTTTTGTTCTTCGAGGCGTTTCTTCAAGGTTTCCATCAACTCGTCCCAACCCATTTTTTCGATGGCGGCTTTTTGCTCGGGAGTGAGTTCTTTTTGCAGAATTTTTTCAAGCCAGTCGAGCGGGACTTCTTTGGTGAAGTCGGTCAACATGTCGACACCTTTGAAGTAGGCCCCAAAGGCCCGGTCAAACTTGTCGTAATGTTTTTCGTCTTTGACGAGGATGAGGCGACTCAAAAAGTAGAAGTCATCCAAGCTGCAGGCATCGCTCCCTGGTCCGACCACCTGTGCTTGCAGGGCTTCAAGCAGGGTGAGGTACTCCTTCACCGAGACCGGCAGCTTGGCAGCGCGCAGGGTGTAGAAGAAATCGATCAGCATGGCTGTGGTTTATTCGGCAGGTTCAGATGGCGTACGAAAGTGGCGCGCAGCCTGTAGGCCCATGCCGCCACCAATGCCTACCAAGATGATGGCGATGATGCTACCGGTGCCGTAGCCTTCGGCAAACAGGTCTAAACCTAAGCTGACACCTGCGCCATAGCCAAGCAATGCGCCGACGACAAAGCCAATGGCATCGGTCAAGCCTTCAAGAAGTGAAGCCCACATGGTTGTTTCCTTTAACGGTTGCGACTCTGCATGAAGACAAGTTTTTCAAACAAGGTGATGTCTTGCTCGTTCTTGAGCAAGGCACCCACGAGCGGGGGGATGGACACTTTGTCGTCTGCGGTTTGCAAGGCTTCGAGTGGAATGTCCTCAGCGACCAAGAGTTTGAGCCAATCAATGAGTTCGCTGGTCGAGGGTTTTTTCTTCAAACCAGGCAGGTTGCGAATGTCAAAGAAGGTTTTCATGGCGACGGTCAATAGCTCTTGCTTGAGCTTGGGGAAGTGCACGGCCACGATATGGCGCATGGTGTCGGCATCGGGAAACTTGATGTAGTGAAAGAAGCACCTGCGCAAAAACGCGTCAGGGAGTTCCTTCTCGTTGTTGGAGGTGATGAATACCAGCGGACGATTCTTGGCTTTGATGAGCTGACGTGTCTCGTAGCAATAAAACTCCATGCGGTCGAGTTCGCGCAGCAAGTCGTTGGGGAATTCGATGTCAGCTTTGTCGATTTCGTCAATCAACAAGGCCACGGGCGTTTCCGAAGTGAAGGCTTGCCAAA
>JACCDY010913046.1_pt1 | contig 45841 bp, 37 predicted proteins | sample 7446391 | NCBI WGS metagenome assembly JACCDY01 (sample SAMN15323451, study PRJNA562643) | freshwater metagenome | isolation source: river surface water | place: USA:Blue River Watershed | collected 2017-08-18
ATTCCATTCTTATTGGGAATTAATCTAGTTGTTGGTGCAAAACCCCATCGCCTCAAGCATGTAGTTACGATTACTTTTACAGCCAAGGCAACAGACGCTCAAATCAAGGAGATTGATGATTCATTTCGAGGCTTAACAAAATTATCCGTTGTGAAAGGATATGAATGGGGGACTGCGGTGAATCAAAAGGATGCGACATTACGCCAGCACGTATATGCGTTCACATTTGACCAAGTATCTGATTTAGAGGTATATGCGAAGTCCAAAGCGCATCAAGCACATATTAAAGTGGGGGCGGATATCACTGCGGGGGTGAGTGCGATTGATTATTTACTGAGCGAATAAATTTATCAGTTTATTGTCCAACTTTTTCATTCCCGAACTGTACCTTTGGCAATCCTCCAAGGTTTGCCAAAGGTAAGTGGGGGGTGCCAAAGGTAAGTAGGATACCAAAGGTAAGAGGCCTCCTAAAGAGGTGTGCTTATTCTACAACAAACACATATTTTCCGCTTGCTAATTCCTGCACAAACGAATCGCTCGTTGCTTTCCATTTACGTGTTCCTTCCGTGATGCGCGTGCCCACTTTCACCGGTAAGGTCAATTTTGCTGAAGTGTTTGCTGGCACTTCAAACGTATAGGTAACCCGACCGTTTTTTACCTCCCAGCCACTGGCAATCTTCCCATACATACTGGAAATATGCCCTTTGGCATGTGTTAATACGCCCGTCGGATCCGGAATCGGACGTAAATAGAAATGCTTGAATCCCGGAGATTCGATATCGCGCTGAATACCCAAGGAATGATTGTACATCCAGGCCGCCACCGCGCCAAACGAATAATGGTTAAACGAATTCATGCTATTATTTCCCCCAAATCCATTCTCCACCGTGTACGAATTCAAGCGCTCCCAAATCGTCGTCGCCCCATTGGCTACGGAATACAACCAAGAAGGATAAGTCTTTTGCGTTAATAGTCGATATGCCTCTTCGTGTTTTGCATTTGCAGCCAAAGCCTCACTGATGGACGCCGTTCCAATAAAGCCTGTCATTAAGGAATAGGGTGGACGAGCCACGCCGCCATCATCGGTATTCGAGCGCTTCACCGTCTCCACCAATCCCGCGACCGCGAAAGGTTTATTGGCCGCATCGAAAATGCCTAATGCCAACGGAATAGCATAGGAAGCCTGGGTATCTACAATTTGGCCTTTGTCGGTTTTTCCTGTAACTGCCGCCGTATTCGGCGGACCCATCGTGGGAGCTTTTACACCTGATTTCACCGTTTTATGCGTTGCAGCATCCATGTAGATGGCATTGAATAAGGCCTTCCGAGCGACAGCTTTTTCGGCATAATTCTTTGCATCTTCCGTAAAGCCTAAAATCCCCGCAACCTTCACCATAATCTCGTAATTATAGGCCTGATAGCTCATCCAAAATGCGGTATTGTCATTCTTATTTCCTTCTGGACTTAACCAATCTCCCAGTGGACCTTCGTTCAAAATTCCCTCGGATGTCTGTTTGGTCTCCAAAAAAGCCACATAACGCTTCATCGCATCGTAATGTTCGGCCAATAATGCTTTGTCGCCATACTGCTGATAAGTCTCCCACGGAATCACAATGCCCGCACTTCCCCAAAGCGTTCCCCCAAACCCTCCACCCATCGGCGCTACATCCGTGAAACGACCATCCGCCCGCTGTACATCCCGCATGCCTTGTAAATGCCGACGTAAGAAATTGTTGACCGGTGCTAAATAAGTAGCTGTTTTGGAGAAGACGTTGATATCTCCCGACCAACCCATCCGCTCATTTCGAGCCGGGGTGTCTGTAGGAATCGACAAGAAATTTCCACGCATCGACCAAGTAATGTTGGTCCATAATTTATTGACCATCGGGTCCGAAGTTTCATACGACGAACTGATTTCGCTGATCGAAGACAACACGATTCCCGCCACTTGTGGAAGTGCAGGTGCTTGGTCGACTCCCGAAATTTCTAAATAACGATAGCCATGGAAGGTAAAACGGGGCTGGATATATTCATCGCCCCCTTTCAATACATAAATATCCTGTGCTAAAGCGGCGCGTATATTCTCCAACATAATCATCCCTTTTTGAGACGCATATTCCGCCAAATCCGGGTATAACATTTCCGCATAGCGCAAGGTGATTACCTGACCCGCTTTGCCATTGGGGATGAAGATTTTTGGAAAGCCCACCATGTTTTGACCCATGTCATACACGAAAACGCCTTTGCGGGGTTCTTGAATCGACTGCGCTTGCAGAACTTTGCGAACTTGTACGCGGTCGTCCAACTGCCCGCTTAATTTCATGTTGCTGTAGTCCATCGATTTTTCCAAAAAGGCTGTTCCTTCCAACGCAATCGCAGCTGTCGGTTTCCAGTTTTTGTCACTGTAATCCGCAGTTGTCCATCCAGCAATCGCGGCATCTTTTTGTGCATCGTACACTTCTCCTTGGAAGAAACTACCTACACGAATGGGACCGTCGTTATAGCTTTTCCATTGCAACGGATTTGTGTTGATTACTTGTTCGGTGCCGTCGGCATATTCGATTATCAATTGGGCCAATAAGGATTGTCGGTCCCCAAAATAGTTCCAGCTATCCCCGCTGTAGGTAATATTTCCGGACCACCAGCCTTCGCTCAACCATGCACCCCAGGCATTTTCACCAGATTTTAGTAAGGAGGTCACGTCAAAACTTTGGTACTGATGCGTCTTGTTGTACTGGGTTAAACCGGGATTGAAAAAGTCATCTCCTACGCGTTTCCCATTCAAATACAATTCATAAACCCCACGGGCCGTTGCGTAAATACGCGCTTTTTTGATCGCCTTGCCTTGCGTGGAAAATTCAGTTCGTAACATCGGCGTGGCATGTTGGCTCGGATTCGCGACTGCCATCGTTCCTCTGACGCGGAACTGTTTTCCATCCCAACCGGGCCATAATTTTGGATTGTTAGCTGCCGTAAAAAGTGTATTACTTGGCTGGCGAAAATTCTTAATGAAGACCTCGGAGAAATAGGCCGTTTCACCTGTTGGCACCTGAAAGCCGATTTCGGCCAACATAGGATAGGAGATGAAATTATTTCCTACTCCGACCGGGTTTAAATTGAATCCTGTAGGGGCGAAAGGACTTGCGTTTTTGGGTATCGGGTTGATTTTATGGTCTTTGTCGACCTGATCGATGTACACATCATACACGCCAAAATTACAAGTCGCAAAGATGGTATGTGCTTGATATTGATTGGCTTTTGAAAGCAGATTTGTTGGAATTGCGAATCGATATAAAGGCTTATTCGCTTGATCTTTGGGGTCATAACCTGCGCGAAAGACATTGAAAAAGGCTTGTGTGCTATCTGTAATATCTAACTCAAATCGAATGTAAGCTTCGTTTTTGGCATTTGCCACACCTTGAATATTGAGGTTTTTATTTTGCAAACGGGGGTCGTTCGCGCCAAAAACAAAGGAGGCTTTTTTCGAATGGGTAGCCTCGTCCAGTTGAACTTGGTATTGAAATTTATAAACCGAAAGGTAGTTGCTGTAGAGTGGCAAATCGTTGGATCCGATCCATTGCGCATTGTTCCAGCCGCTGTTTAATAGCCCCGTTTCGAAGGATGAATTGGCGGAAACGAGTCGGTTTTTTTGGTCCCAAACCTGCACTTGCCAAGTATATTTTTGGCGTGCTGTTAACGCTTTTCCGGCATAAGAAATACCGATGGAAATATCCGATTTGATTTTTTGGCTATCCCAAACCAAGTTTTGCTTTTCGTCTTTGACTTGAATGCGGTAGGCGCTTTGTTTAACTCCCCGAGTAGCGGAATTGCTTAGCATTTGCCAGGAGAAACGCGGCTTACTTTCGTCCATCCCTAAGGGACGATCTTGGTATTCAACTTGGAGTTTGGTGAGGTTGACTTGCGCGAATGTCGAAAGACTTAGTAAGGTCAGGCAAATGATCTGGGCAAATTTCATGTTCAATCGGTTTAGAAATCGAATGTACGGAAATTAACGAGAAGGAGTATCCCTAAGTAGGGTAGGATAGTTGGCGAGTCGTTTTCCAAATCCCCAGACTGAGGTCTGGGGTTATAAATCTAACCCTAGGCTTTAGCCTAGGGACTACAAAAACTTGCGAACCTTCAACCAATTCTCAAAATCCACTGTCCAGTTGTCGCTCGCCGTATTGTTTTTTCGCATCCCAAATCCGTGGCTTCCATTTTCATAAACATGCAATTCACTTGGGTGTTTGGCGGCAGTCCAACGTTCGAATAGTCGGATGCTGTGTGGCGCGAAGCCTAAATTATCATCGGCAGCCACGGCGATGAAAGCCGGAGTCACAGCGTTTGGCATTTCTTTACCTGTCACCGCATCTGCATAATGGTAGATGGGCGCGATGAAATTTGGTTTCAGGTTTTGGGGTGCGCTTAAAAGTACATTCATCGTTAGGGTACCGCCGGCAGAGAAGCCCATGAAGCCCATTTTGTTTGGATCAATGCCGAGTGGTTTGGCATTGGCTTTGATGTATTTAATGGCTTCGATGCCGTCTTGGGTAGCCATTTCCACGACGGGGGCATTGATTTTGTCGAGCTTTTTAAAGTCATTCATTAATGGAATTAGTTCGGCAAAGGGATTTGGGCCGTTGGATTTTACGACGCGGTAGGTCAGCACGAAAGCTGTAATTCCGCGTGTGCTAAGCCATTTGGCGACATCATGCCCTTCTGAATCGATGGATAAAATATGGAAGGCGCCGCCAGGAGCCACGATGATAGATGAGCCATTTCCTTTACCCGGTGCAGCAGGATAAATGGTCAGTGTCGGTTCGGTCACATTGAACAACATCCGGTTATTGGGCATGGGTGTAAACTCTTTCACTTCCCAGTTCCAGCTTTCGGATCCCGGTGCTTTGCCCGGATAGAGCTTGATGACTTGTTGGCCCAAGGCTACCATACTTATCAAAAGCAACATTGCAATTTTCATTCGTTTGAGGTCGGTTTAAAGGTGTATAAATAAGGTGCTTTGTTCGCGGCGCCTGTATATTGTTTTTCCATTCTGTCCACAATATTTAAATCTAAGATCATTTTTTGGAAATTGTTTCTTCGATAGGGTTTATCGAAAACTGTTTCGTACAGTTTTTGTAAGTCCTTCATGGTGAAGGTATCAGGCAATAGATTATAGCCTACAACATGGTCGTCGAAATGCATGCGAAGTGCGTCAAGCGCTTTGGCAATAATTTCTGCCCCATCCAAAATGAGTTTGGGAAGCTCTTTTACGGGAATCCATTCCATTTTTTCATCCAATGCTGAGCATTGTGGCTTTACTTTGTTAATGTCAACCAACGCATAATAACCCACCGAAATAAAGCGTCTTACATACCAATCGTAGTCTTCTTGAGAACCGGTCAATTGTGGATTTTGGGCCAATAAATCTAACATAAAGCGTTCATTATGGCGGTCGGCATTACCGAACACATGGAATTGTTGAAGATAGATGTTGGCCATTTGTGTTCGTTCCTCCAAAATTCGAAGGGCTGCTTGGTCTAAATCTTCATCTTGATAAATAAATCCACTAGGTAAACTGTAAAAATCACCTTTGAAATTAAGTTTAGGAATTAGCACTTTTAATGTCGCATTCTGATAGCCAAAAATGACACAATCGATTGATAATTGTGCAATGTAATTCTGGTGGCTTGGATGGGTAAAGCTTCCCGACATAGTAAGTTAATTCATTGATTTTCAAAGATAGAAATTATTGTCTAAAAAATAGACAATATGAATTTTGTTTCTATATTTGCCACATTATAAACCCTTAAAATCTATTTATTATGAAAAAGATCCTTGCACTTGTATTTGTTTTGACGACCTTGTTTTCGGCATCCGCTTTTGCGGCACAGCCTGATCCAACGGATTTCTTTGCAGGTAAATGGAAAATTGTTGTTTTGGGCACACCGAATGGTGATGCGACTTTCGCGACGAACTTGGTTCGTAAAGATGGCGTTTTGACCGGCCAATTGAAGATTGTAGGAGATGATTCACTCCCTGCTGTAGAGATCTCAAAAGTAGAGGATGACAGTGAAAAAGTGGTTATCTACTTTTCTACTCAAGGTTACGATGTTAACGTTGAATTAACGAAAGTTGACACCGACAATTTGAAAGGAACCTTGATGGGGATGTTTGAAGCCAAAGGAACTCGCGTTAAAGAATAAATTTCAAGCACATGAAGAAGTATTTCGGATTCGCGGCATTCGTTGTCGCGAATCTAACTGCGTATGCGCAAGTATCTGATTTAGCAAAGGGTTTTGTTCAGCCACCTCACACAGCGCAACCACGCGTTTGGTGGCATTGGATGAATGGAAATATTACGAAAGAAGGTATCCGAAAAGATTTGGATTGGATGAATCAATCGGGTATCGGAGGGTTTCAAAATTTTGACGCGAGTTTATTTACACCCCTAGCGGTCAAAGAAAAACTCGTCTACATGACTCCTGCCTGGAAAGATGCATTCCGTTTTGCAACGGATTATGCCAAACAAAAAGGTTTAGAAATGGCCATCGCCGGTTCACCTGGTTGGAGTGTGACTGGTGGCCCCTGGGTGGAGCCTGCCGATGGCATGAAAAAATATGTTTGGTCTGAGTTCCGCGTTCAAGGTGGGCAAAAGATTTCCGTTGCCCTGCCGCATCCGGCGGATATCACGGGGCCTATGCAAAATGTACCCTTTGAAGAAGGCGGATTTTCTGCTGGCAACGGTAAAAAGGGTCAAAAATATTACCAAGAAATTGCTGTTTGGGCCTACCCAGTGGATAAAAAGATGCGCTCTGCTTCTGATTTACATCCACAGCTTAGCTCTTCAGCCGGTAATTTTTCGTTGGCCGACCTGACTGATGGTGATCTGCATAAGATGAGCTTTTTGCCTCCGGTAGCAGAAGGGGAAAATGCTTGGATTCAATACACGTTTGAAGTGCCGACAGAAATTGCGAGTGTGTTGCTGTCCAATGAATCTTATGGAGAATTGGCCGTTTTTAACGGAGGTGGAAATAATCGTAGTATTCAAGGGAGTCTTGATGGGATTAATTTCACGGAAATCACGAAGGTGCCGCCTACCATTACCTCCCAAACCACGGTATCATTTACTCCCCAAAAATTAAAGGCGATTCGTCTTTGTTATCGTTCGGAAAAACCGGGGGGTGTTGGTGTTGCTGCTATGTTTGGTGTTCGTGCTGGCACGGAGCCTAAAGGGACAAATATTGCGGAATTCAATGTATTTACATCTCCTCGGATTCATTTGTTTGAGTCTAAAGCGGGTTTTGAGCCTCACAAAGAGTTAAAAGATGCAGGGACACCAAAGATCCAAGGCCCGAGTCCTTCTCAGATGATCAACTTGAGCGCATTTGTTTTGCCTGATGGGACGTTGAATTGGGATGCCCCAGCTGGCGATTGGGATATTATTCGATTTGGTTATTCCTTAACGGGAAAGAAAAATCACCCGGCTTCACCAGAAGCAACGGGTCTTGAAGTGGATAAATTAGATCGTGCGGCTGTTACGCGTTATTTGACGAATTATTTGGATCAATATGCGGATGCAACGGGTGGACAACTCGGCGTAGGGGGCTTAAGCCACATGGTTTTAGATAGTTATGAGGCTGGACACATGAACTGGTCGGCCAATTTTGCCTCGGATTTTAAAGCCAAACGCGGATACGATCTAGGTCCTTGGATGCCTGTATTAACCGGTCGGATTGTCCAAGATGAAGAGTCAAGTGAGCGGTTTTTATGGGATTTTCGCAAGACAATCGGGGAATTGATCGTAGAGAATCATTACGAATTGATCGGTGATTTGTTGGCCAAACGTCGCATGAAACGTTATACCGAATCGCATGAGGGCGGAAGAATTTTCTTGGCCGATGGTATGGATGTAAAGCGGAAGGCCGATATTCCCATGTCGGCGATGTGGCAGCCGGGGGCATTGGCTGCTGGAAATGATGAAGAACCCCGCTCAAGAGCTGATATTCGTGAGTCTGCATCTGTGGCACACATTTATGGCCAAAACATTGTTGCCGGCGAATCCATGACGACCGCAGGAAATTCCTTTAGTCCACATCCTGGCACATTGAAAAGAACTGCCGATATGGAATTAGCTTCCGGATTAAATCGATTTGTAATTCATACATCCGTGCATCAGCCATTGGATTCTTTGTTTCCGGGTTTGACATTAGGACCTTTTGGCCAATGGTTCACGCGTCAAGAAACCTGGGCGAAACAAGCGAAGATTTGGGCGGATTATTTAGGTCGGAGTTCATATATGTTGCAACAAGGGCACAATGTGGCGGACATCCTTTATTTCTATGGCGAGAACCAAAACATTACTTCTTTGGCCATGAAATCCCTGCCTAACATACCCGCTGGTTTCGAGTTTGATTATGTGAATGCAAGTGCCTTACGCGATGCCATTGATGTGGAAAGAGGTCAATTAGTGAGTAAGGGAGGTAGCCGTTACCAACTATTGATTTTGGATGAAACGGCTAGGCAGATGACATTGGCTACCTTGAAGCGAGTATTCGCATTAGCCCAAAAAGGGGCCTGGGTTGCCGGTACAAAACCGGTTTCAAGTCCAAGTTTAACGGATTCCGATCAAGCATTTCAGCGGGTTTTAACGCAATTGGCTTTCTTACCTACGGTACATTTTGGCCAAAATGCCAATGCGGTGTTAGCGTTGAAATCTTTGAAACCCGATCTTCATATTTCGGGTAATACGGCTGAGGTATTATTCCAGCATCGACATGTGGGGGACAAAGAAATTTATTGGGTGAACAGTCGGTCGAATCAGGTTAATAATGCCTCATTATCCTTTCGAGTTAGCGGCAAGATCCCGCAGGTGTACAATCCGGAAACTGCTGAAATATCCGCGGTATCGTATAAGATGCAAGAAGGAAGAACGATTATCGACATGGAATTTAGTCCTTGGGATGCGAAATTTATTGTTTTTGAAGGCAATGCTAAATCGAAGGCGCTTGTCGTAAAAAAGCCAGCCCTAGTTTCTTCGCATGCTATTTCAGGGCCATGGCAAGTTAAATTTCAGGAAAATCGGGGTGCCCCAGCGACGATAACTATGCCGGAATTACAGGCATGGAATCAGTATACGGATTTAGGTATAAAGTATTTTTCAGGAACGGCTACCTATTCCCATGCGATTGAGGTTCCTAGTATTTCAGCAGATTCGAAGTGGCAATTGGATTTAGGCGACGTGAAGAATTTGGCAGAAATTTACGTGAATGGGAAATGGGTGGCGACGTGCTGGAAGCAGCCATTTGTTGCCGATATCAGCAAGCAGTTACATGCAGGAACGAATCAGCTTGAGGTGAAGGTGGTGAACTCATGGGTGAATCGTTTGATTGGTGATGCACAGCCCAATGTGAAGCGAATTACATACCTTTCAATGCCGATGATGATTCAGCCAACGATGCCTTTGGAGACTTCTGGATTATTGGGACCTGTTCAAATTCACCAATTGAAATAGCCATGAAAATCGCAGGAAAAATATTCTTAGTTTCCGGTGCCGGGAGTGGCATGGGTCGAGAGATGACACATCAAATTATTGCGCGGGGAGGCAAGGTTGCGGCCTTGGATATTCATTTGCCGCAATTATTGGAAACCCAACAGATTTGTTCGGGAGGGACGGCGAATTTTTTGGCTTTGGAGGTGGATATTACGGATCGGGCTAAGGTGTTTTCGTTGCCAGAACAAGTGATTAAGCATTTTGGGCAGATTGATGGCATCATCAATAACGCGGGAATCATTCAGCCATTTGTGAAGGTGAAGGACTTGGGTTTTGAGCAAGTGGAACGTGTGATGAACGTAAATTTTTATGGTTGTGTGCACGTGACCAAGGCTTTTCTGCCTTATTTATTAGAACGTCCCGAGGCACACATCGTGAATATTTCGAGCATGGGTGGATTCCTACCTGTGCCGGGTCAGAGTATTTATGGCGCAGCGAAAGCCGCGGTTAAATTATTTACAGAAGGCTTGTATGCGGAATTGAAGGAAACAGCTGTCCGAGTTTCGGTGGTGTTTCCTGGTGCCATTGCGACGAATATTACGGTGAATTCGGGTATTGAAATGCCAAAGGTTTCTTCGGGTTCATCTGGCATGACTGCCATGCCGGCCAAAGAAGCCGCACGAATAATTTTACACGGCATGGAGACGAATCAATACCGAATATTGGTGGGCTCGGATTCCAAATTCATGGATTTCTTGTGCCGATTAGCTCCTGAATTTGCGACAAACTTCATTGCGAAAAAGATGAAGGCGCTGCTCGGATAATTATCAATTTCTTGAACTTTTTCCTATATACCTTTGCCAAACCTTGGAGGATTGGCAAAGGTAACTAGGACTTAAATGTCTCCACCATCGTCAGCGCCCGATCAATAATCTGGTGCATGTCATAATACTTGTATTCGCCTAAGCGCCCCCCGAAAAATACCTGCGATTCCTGATCTGCCAGCGAACGGTATTTTTGGAACAAATCATTATTCACCTGATCATTCACCGGGTAATAGGGCTCTGTCACATCTGCCTTGTAAGGCTCCGGATACTCGTAACTAATCCAGGTGCTCGGGGTCTCGTTAAATTCAAAATGCTTATGCTCAATAATTCGCGTGTAGGGAATTTCAGCTTCCGTATAATTCATCACGGCAACTCCCTGGTGATTCGGATAATCATGTTTAACATGATCAAAACGCGTTGTTTTATATTCTAATTCACCAAATTGATAGTCGAAATACGAGTCGATCGGACCGGTGTAAATCACCTTGTTGGCCATGGCATTGTAGGTCGATTTATCAGCCAAATAATCTACGCCCAAACGCACCTCGATGCCCTCCAGTAATTTTTCGAATATCTGTGTATAACCGCCTTCCGGAATTCCTTGATAACGGTCGTTGAAATAATTCGTATCAAAAGTAAAACGTACCGGCAAACGCTTGATGATTTCCTTCGGAAGCTCCTGGGGATCTTTCATCCATTGTTTGGCGGTATAACCCTTGATGAGTTTTTCGTAAATGTCTTTACCGACCAACTTAATCGCTTGCTCTTCCAAATTTTTGGGTTCGCCTTGGATGTCTTTTCCTTGTTCGGCAATAATTTGTTGGGCCTCTGCCGGCGTGTTTACATTCCACAACTGGTTGAAGGTCCACATATTAAACGGCAAAGCGAATAATTCTCCTTTGTAATTGGCGATTGGCCGATTCGTGTAATGATTGAATTTGGCATATTGATTAATCCATGTCCAAACCTTTTCGTTCGAAGTATGGAAAATATGTGCCCCATATACATGTAAATGAATATCATCACGCTTTTCTGTATAGCAATTCCCACCAATGTGATCACGCTTCTCAACAACTAAACACGAATAGCCCTGATTCGTCAATTCTCTCGCACAGATACTGCCGAAAAATCCGGCGCCAACAATCAGAAAATCATAAGGTTTTTGCATGAGCAAGGGTTTATTTGGGCAGTAAATTTAGCTATTTTTCACAAGCCTTTTCTAAATCGGCAAGGATGAATTTTGACATTTGCAAAAAGGCATAAGTTGCTTTGGGTGCGGTCTCTGGATTCGACATGAATTTGCCCAAACAACTGGGAACTACCTGCCACGAAACACCGTATTTGTCCTTGAGCCAACCACATTTGCCGGGAGTGCCACCATCGGTCAGCTGATTCCAGAAATAATCAATTTCCTCCTGAGTATCCACAACGATGACTTGCGAAACTCCTTCTGAAAACTGAAAAGCATGCATGTGCGAACTATCCATCGCGCCGAATGTCTGCTTGTTCAATTCAAATTGTGCATAATTTAAATGGCTCGCGACATCCGCGCCTCCCTCCCCATAGGGACTCAAGTGTACGGTTTTTGAGTCGGGGAAAATCGAGGTGTAGTAGGCAATAGCCTCCGCAGCCTTCCCATTATTATCTCCCGTAAACATCATGCTGGGATAAACTTTATCTCCGCTTACATGGTCTAGCATCAATTGCCAGTTCACGCCATATTTGTCGGCAACCCAACCGTATTTACTACTCCAAGGATAGGTATTTAAGGGCATCATGATGTTACCACCCTCGATGAGTTGCGCCCATATCTGTTCGATCTCTGCTTCATTGGCTGCATTGTAGAAAAAGGAAATTGATGGGTTGATTTTATACTCAGGTCCACCATTCAGGTGCATGAATCGTTTACCAGCCAATGAGTAATTCACGGTAAATGGATTTTCAGAAATCAATTGGATGTCGGGGAAGACTGATTCATAAAAAGTAAATGCGTCTTTAGCTTGTTTATCAAACCACAAACAAGTCATGATGGGATGGTTCATATCGTTTTTGCTTTAAAACTCCAGGTGAATGTAAATTCGGCGACGATGACGCCTTCTAAATTTTTTCCAATGGCCTTGGATGTCAGTTTGACTCCTTCGCCCGTTCTGACCGTTTCGTCCACCACAGCTTCCATGGCCTTGCCATCTTCGCAAGTGAAAAAGATGGTTCCCGTTGCTTTTTTGACGAAGGTGGCCTCTACTTTTTCCACCAACATACTTACAGCCGGTTTCCGATTATGAACTTGGGCATATGCGAGCATACCGCTACTCATTTCAGCCGCCATCGCTTCTACCGCGAAATACATGGAGCGGAAGGGATTTTGATTAAACCAAGATAATTTAACCCGAACAGTGCAGGATTCTTCATCAAAGTGATGAATATTTAAGCCTGACCAAAAAGCCGCTGATAGATTTTTGAAGATAAAAAACTTGAATAATACAGGCGTGGTAATGATGCGTTTAAACGCGCTGAAATTAGGATTCATAGCTTGGTGTTTGGGACGATAAATGTAGGCCTTTTCGTTGCATTTTAAAAATGATTTCCCCGTTCGATTTTTGACCCGTTTGGTCCCAACCTTTTTGGCGATAAAATGCTTCCGCGCGTGTTCCGGGTTCTGTTCCTAAAATCAATTCGGTTTGTCCCGAAGCAAAATAGGCACCAACCATCGTATCATGTAATTGCGAACCGATGCCATTTCCTTCGAAATCGGGGTCAACAAAAAGCGCCCAAACTTCGCCGGCTTCTATATCCAAAATTGCGAAGCCCATTATCTGATCCGATTCTTCGTATACCCAAGCGGCTGCATCTTTGGTCAAAAATGGGATGTAATCTGCTTCTTGTACCGCTAAAGGATTCGTCAAAACATTTTCCTTCACAGTCCTACGTATGCGGTGCATGGCGGGAATGTCCGTGATGACAGCTTTTCTAATAAACATAGGGGATGAGGGATTTTACTTGTTGGGAATACGTCCGATAAGATTCACCATATTGTTCGCGTAATTTTTGCTCCTCCAATCTGCTCCCTATCCAGATGTAAGTATAGCTGATGATGAGTATGGTCAACATTTGGCTAGATGGGAAAAGTAGGTAAAGTCCTGCGATGAAAATAATTGTTCCAAAATACAGCGGATGTCGGACATAACGATACATCCCTGACACAACTAATGTCGTCTGTTTTTCGGGTACAAGTCCTAAAAATTCCCTGAGGTTAAATGCGCGGAAAGCGAGTATAATCAAGATGAATCCCGTGACGCTAAGGGTCATTCCCAGATAGATGTTGAGGGCTTGAGCAGCTTTTGGTAGGCTAAGTACAAGTAAAATGCCTAAGCCCAGGATGGCAATGATATTGTATAGGATTCGGTAATAAGCGAAAAGAGTTGGCCAGGTTTTGGAAAAATAATTCTTCACTCTTGTGCTTGCTAAAAAGCTGTGGACAAAGAAATATAAGAGCCAAGAAATTGTAAGCCAAGTGGTAGTCATAATCTTTACAATGATCTACCAAATCTAATTAAAATTATGACTTATTCGTTTCGAAGTTTTTCAGATTAATTACTTGTTGTAAAGCTAATTTCTTCTCCGTAGCTAGTTCCTTGTTTATTTGTAGCATAAGCTCTGACATAATAAAGTGTATTGGGACTTAATCCCGTAAGGTTAGAAACAAATGCTCCAATTGTCCCTGTTTCCGTAGTGAAGTTGTGTTCTATTGTAGCCCCAGGTAATCTTCTCCAGCAAACCCCTCGTGCAGTAACGTTTTTCCCTCCGTGTGAAACGACGATTCCTCCTGAGCTAGCTGTTGTGCTTGTGATGTTTGAAATCGTTTTAGTGTATACTGTTGGCGAATTTAATGAAACGATTGCTTCCCCATATTGGTTGTGTCCCGTACCAAAACCTCTTGCTCCATTTTTGTTAACAACCTGAGCGCTTATTGTAGAAAGTTTACCCGTTTTAATAAGTCCGTTTTTGGGTAATACTGAAATGGTAGATTGTATACTTTTTTCTGAATGGGAAGCCGTTTCTGCTTGTGTTGCAGTAATGGTGGCATCACCTTGACCTACGAGGATAACTTGACTACCTACAATCTTGACCACGCTGGTATCGCTGCTGCTATATGTGAAGGAACCTGAGCTGTTAGAGCTTGGAGGTGTTAGATTAAAGTTTGCCTGTCCTATTTGTTTGATAAGTGATGTGAAGTTAGACTGTATCGGAATTTCCCGAGCTAAAAATTGGATAGATTCACTGGAATCGTCAACGATTTTATTAGCATCTGTTTGAGTTTGGGTGTTTGTGAGCACATACGTTTGGGTGGAATTTGCATTTAGCGTTTTGACCGTAGTCACGACTGTGAGTCTGTGTTCCTCACTGGGATACATGGTTCCAATATTCCAATTGAAATCAGATCCTGAAGCGGTCCACGTACCAAAAGATGGTGTAGCTGAAATAATGTTAAGGTTGGTCGGAATTTGATTTCTTATGACTAGATTGGTTAAATTATCATATCCTAAGTAGGCCGCTTTAATTGAAAAAGTAATGGTTTCTCCAGAATTGACGGAGTTTTTGTCTGCCGTAATAGAAGTAACTACTTCTGGATTACAATCGTAAAGAGATTGGGAAGCTGATTGATAATCGCATGAACCGGTGGAAACGATTACGTAATAATCGCCTGCAATCGATGGTGTATAAGTTGAGTTTGTTTGACCTGGGATAAGAACTCCATTTCGATACCAGGCGTAGGAAGGAAAACCGGCCGTTGCCACGAGGGTAGATCCTGGGAGACATCCGTCACCTGAGATGTTTACATTGATACTTGGGATAGTTTCAAATCCCGAAAAATATCCAGAGGCTCCAGCATTTGTATTCACAAGAATGAAACCTACAGCAATAGGTCCTGGAGCTGAAACTGCAACGTCCCCAGAAAGGCCACTGAGGTAATAGGTTTTCCAGTCAGAAGTGCCGCTAACTGATTTTTTTGCGGCTTGTAAGGTTGCTAAACTGACCGTATTAGTGCCATAATTAACTACGATATCTGCATCGTTGATCGCAGTAGAAGCGATTAGGGTGATTCCGCCCGTCATCGTGAGTCCGGCAATGTCTGTTATGTTCGAGATATTATCTACCTTATTACTCAAAAGGCAGTTCACGGGTGCTATGAAATTTAGATCGACAGTTTGAGTAGCTGTGGATCCTGCAAGACATTGAAAGGCATAAGCTTCTTTGGATGTTTGGACATACATGTTACCGCCTGGAACGGAGGATGTTGTGGATGAGGTTGAATAATAGGAACCTGGAATAATGTAGTAATCACCGTTATTGATTGTGGCGATTTCAGTTGTAGAACCATTTACATAGATTTTAGTGCCGTTTTGAGTAGCAACGATAATGGCAAATTCTGACTGATCTGTTCCGTTTCCTCTTACAAAAACATAATCGCGCCCTAAGGTGTTTTCGGGTATGATTTGGTCGGCTCCACAATCTTGGTTTGTTACATTCAATACAGGCTGAACATGTAGTTGGCCAACACTCATAGCTATGGGCTTGTCGGATGTAACGGAGGTGCCAATCCAGCCATCTACATTAGGAGATCCGGCTGTAGATGGAATAGATTCAAGTACATAACTTTGTCCTTTATTGAGTGTAATTGTGATGGCATCTGCAGTAATACCCGCTGCATTGCTACCGCTTCGAAAGGTGCAGGCAGGGTTATATCCAAATATATTTACGATTGTATTATCTTCTGTAGCCATGATACCCATCGAGTTACTTAGTAATGCATAGCTACCACCTCGATTTGGCATTCCTCCCCATTTAAATGCGGTTCCTAATGCTGCTCGACCTTTAGAGGTAACAGAAGTAGCTTGGGATCCTGATTTACCTCGATAATTAACATAAAATTTTTCTCCGTTTCTTGATTTAAAAATTAGGCCTCCGATGGATTGAACAACTCCTGTATTCGTGTTATCCATCATGGAAATATTGTTTTCGGTGGATGATGTTGTTGTTGGAAGTGTGAACGTACCTGCACTCGTTTTTGAGATGGTTACGGATGTGTAGGTTGTTGTACTCGTTCCGCGGTAAACATCCACGACGAAACTTGTCGTATTGGGTGTGGTTAAATAAATTTTATGATCAAATATGGCATAATTTGGAGAAGATTCTTGTTTCAGTGGTGGCAAATAATGAAGATCACTGAGTTGGGCTACACTACTATAAGCCATTAAAATAAAACAGGTAAAAAGTAGTCCTTTTTTCATATTAATAAATGTTGTAAAATCATTGGTAAAAAATGAATCGACATGTTTGCCAAGGCTCTTCTTGGAATTGGCATTTTTGTTAGGTAAGAAATACGCTTGTCAAAATCTATTAATTACTATGTCCAAATTTTTTAATCTTATTGGGTGAATTTCTCGCAGCCTGAAGGCTAGAATACTAATTTTTTTGAGTTGAAAAATAACTTGCTTGTTTCTTAAGGCTGCTTGATTTAAACATGTACAAGCATTGCAATTATTATTCTCATTAATATTGGTAATCAAATTGAATTCTATCCCCAACAGCTAAATCGTATGCACCATTGTTTGTTGGAATGTAAGTAACGGTTGAGCCACTAATCGTGTAAGCCGAATTGCTAATTCGGATACCATTAATGTACATTCGCACTTTTGAAGTTGTTGCTGGAGTATGTGCTAATGTGAAACTTGTTTGATTTAGCGTAGCGCTTGCTTCTTCATTAGAGTCTTGAGCTTGAGCTGTTGCTGTAGATGTTGTCCATGCAGGTAAACCATTTGAAATTGTTAAAACTTGGTTTTCTGTTCCTCTGGCCAATCTTGCTGCAGACCCTCCTGAAATCCCATAGATGATATCTCCAGGGGATGTCATTGGTGATAAGGCATCAAATGCTGCAGTTTTATTTGTGGCACCTGTTCCTCCCTGATTGATTGTTACAGCAGTTTGATTCGTTAATATAACTGCATCTGAATTTGGTAAGGTATATGTTTTTTCTATTCCTGTTGCTCCCGTAAATTTAGTGAATCCATTTCCTGTCCCTCCAAAATTTGATGCAATCACACCAGTTACATTCGCTGATCCATCAAAACTATTTCCATAGATTAGCCGAGCGTTTAATAAGGTACTTGCTGTGCCCGCGGCAGGTGCTGCAGAAATCCAAGTTGTCCCATTTGATGTTAAAATATTTCCTGAGCTTCCCGGTGACACAGCACTCAAATAATCGGTTCCTGCTATTGCAATGCTAGGTATCCCCGTGCTCGTTGTATTTTTTAATAATCCTGTTGAAAGTCCTGCAAGCGCTACTCCATTAATTTTCACAACGGTCGGCGCCGCAGCAGTTCCACTTAAATCTCCCGCTAATTGAATTTTACCTTTTGTGGTTGCATCCGCATCTACGATGGTGGAAGAGGCTATTTGTGAATCGACGTAAGCTTTTACGGCTTTGACACTTGGATATTTAGTGTCTGAAGTCGCATCTGTTGAAACGCTAATCGACTTATTACTCAAGTTTTCTTTATTGGCCAATCCAGGTACGGTCGGCGCCGCAGCAGTTCCACTTAAATCTCCCGCTAATTGAATTTTACCTTTTGTGGTTGCATCCGCATCTACGATGGTGGAAGAAGCGATTTGCGAATCGACGTAAGATTTTACGGCTTTTTGTGTTGGGTAAAGGATGTCTGAAGTACCTAAAGTCGTAGCAGTAGATTTGTTACTTACATCTTCTTTTCCTGCAACGGTTGTTTGCAAAGCTACACCTTGTGTGGCAGAATCGACGTAATCTTTTACGGCTTTGACACTTGGATATTTAGTGTCTGAAGTCGCATCTGTTGAAACGTTAATCGACTTATTACTCAAGTTTTCTTTATTGGCCAATCCAGGTACGGTCGGAGTTGCAGCAGTTCCACCTAAATCTCCTGCTAATTGAATTTTACCTGCAGCTAAGGTTGTTGCATCTGGCACACCAGACCCCACAGCTTGATAGATTGAATTGTCAACATATGATTTGGTTGCTCGCTGGCTAGGATATAGGTCATTCGATGGATTTGCCCCGCCAAGGTTGACGTCTACCGACTTGTTACCTAACGATTCATAGGTTCCTCCTAAATTATTTACACTATTTTGTGTATTGTTCGTTTGAACGGTCAGGTTACTAATTTGCCCTTGGACTTGATTTTGGTTATTTTGGATTTGATTTTGCTGGTCAACTAATTTTTGATTTTGGTCTTCCACAGAACTTTTAAGTTGAGAAATGGATTTAGATTGACTAGTTAATTGCTCATCAACAGTTGAAATGCGTTGGTTAACTAATAAAAATTGACCCTGGGCATTCGCTTGGACTTCTTGAATTTTATTTTGTAATGGATTTAAGTCCTTTGGAATTAGGTAGCCTACATCATTCGTAAATTCAGATAATTGGGTAGGTGCTCCCGCAACATTTCTATACTCAACAGATTCAGCATACAAAGCATATGCTGTATGACTTAAAGTTTGCATGCTTACTTGTGAAAAGGTTTTAGCCTGGTCAAAACTGACACTTACAGCAAGTTTTTTCACGTTGGAATCCCAAATTATATTTTGAAAACTTGAATATTTATTTGTTACTGAACTATTCGTTACAATTCCTTGACTGGTTCCTTGTCCAATTGTAAGGTTCACTAGACCAAATTCGTCGGTGTTTGTGGCTTGAATTTCGGAGTAATCCAATTCTCCTCGGCTATTTATGAGGTCGAATTTTAACCACACCTTACCATTAATCAAGGGCTGGCCGGTTATTTTTTGTCCAGGAATGTCTAGAGTCTTAGGATCCTGAATAACAGCTTGAAAGTTTAGTCCTTTGGTTTGCCCTAAAACAACGGAGCTAATTAAATTGATAAGTAACAGGATAAGAATTTTTTTCATTCGATAGCTTAATTGGATTGACTTGGTTTTAGCGGAATAAATAATAATATTGGACCATTATATTTTTGAATCTCGAGTCCAATATTACGAAGTCTAGTATCGCCAAACGGGTGGAACAAGTCATAGAAATATTTTTTTGAACACATTTTTTATCAATCATCACATTGAATACACGTCGAAAATTCCTATTAAAAACCTCGTTTTTGGGCTTTAGCTCCAGATTACTGTCATATAGATTTAAATCTAACCGAGTGGATTCTGACCGCGCCTATTGGGTATATCTACTCGACAAAATTGCCGCCCCCATTTTGAAAAATATGTCTAAGGGGGAGCTGCGCAAAAAAATGATCATTGCTTACAGCCCTACCTGGGATCATCGCGCCTCAGATGTGGCTTACATGGAGGCTTTTGGCCGATTATTGATTGGGATCGGACCTTTTTTAGCTTTGCCGGACGATGTTAGTTCGGCCACGGCCCGCGAAGAAACGAATATTCGCAAGCGCATGAAGGAACAAACCTTAGCGTCCCTCAAGCATGCCGCGGATCCCTTAAGCCCTGATTATTTGTATTGGGGTTCGCCTACTTCCAAACAACCCCTCGTTGATGCTGCCTTTATCGCACAAGCTTTTCTGATAGCTCCGGAGGCCTTGTGGGAACCGCTGACTGCGGAGACGAAAATGAATTACATTCGAGAGTTTACGACAATCCGACAAATCACGCCGCCTAATAATAATTGGGTGCTGTTTGCCGCCACGATTGAGAGTTTTTTGCTGTATATCGGGAAGCCTTTTGATGCCGCGCGCATCGATCAGGCAATTGCCAAAATCCAATCTTGGTACATCGGAGATGGCTGGTACAAGGATGGAGAGAAATTTCATTTTGATCATTATAATGGCTTCGTAATTCATCCCATGTTGATCGATGTCATGCGGGTTAATTTGGCCAAAGGGCGTTTATCACAAGCCGATTTTGATTTAGCTTACAAGCGGATGCGACGCTATGCGAGTTTTCAGGAACGCTACATTTCCCCAGAAGGTACATTTTTGGTTGTTGGCCGCTCGTCGACCTATCGTGTGGGACTTTTCCAACCGCTCGCAAAACTTGCTTTTGAGAATTCCTTGCCGGAAGGGGTGAGTTTAGCTCAAGTTCGCTCGGCTTTAACGGCGGTGTTTAGACGCGTTTTTGTGTCGTCGACTTTTGATCGCGATGGCTGGTTGACCTTGGGTTTAGTGGGATCGAATCAAGCGAATCTTGCAGATTCTTATTCTAATACGGGCAGTATGTATTTGACTTCTGCGGCTTTTTTGCCATTGGGATTACCCGCTAATCATGCATTTTGGTCGGATCCTGATGCGGATTGGACACAGAAAAAGGCGTGGACGGGACAGATATTTCCGAAGGATTATGCGGTCGACTATTAAGCTTCCCCCCCTTACCTTTGGCAAACCTGGGAGGATTGCCAAAGGTAGTGCTCCGGGAATAATAATCATTCAAATAAACTGATAAAATATCGTGCTTCCAGAACTTATTGCCTTATATGATCGAGATTTAAAGGCCCTTCGAAAAGAGATTGAATCTTATCGTGATGAAGCACGTATTTGGCAATTATCAGACGGCATCAATAATCCGGGAGGCAATGTATTCTTGCACCTGATGGGGAATCTCAATACGTTTTTTGGTGCTGTCTATGCGAACACGGGTTATGTCCGCGACCGACCGCTAGAGTTCTCCGCGCGTGATATTCCTAGAACGACTTTATTGAAGATGCTGGATGAAATCCATCCCGTCGTGCTTCAAGTGTTACGGGATTTTCCTGTGGAGAAATTAGGAGATATTTACCCGATTCGAATCTTTGATGAAGACAAAACTAATGCTTATATTTTTATCCATTTGGAGACTCATTTAGCCTATCATTTAGGCCAAATAAATTACCATCGTAGGATCTTGGATGCCTAAGGCTCCGCGCCGTACCTTTGGCAAACCTTGGAGGATTGCCAAAGGTAACGTTTCACGAATAAAAATGATTTTAAAAAACTGATAAACACATGAAAAAATTCTTTAAAATTCTCGGCTGGACCTTTCTCAGCATTATCCTCATGCTTTCTGTTGCCTTGGGAACCTTTATGTACAAAGTGAAGTACGGCTTCCCGGTCAGCTATGAAACTGAAAAACCCGCGATTCAATTTCCTGGAAATCAGCCCGCTATTTTGATCTTCACCAAAACCACCGGCTTCCGTCACGCAGAATCCATCGATGCTTCTATTCCTCTCTTGAAAGAGCTAGGCAAAACACACAATTATTTTATCTACGAAACAGCAGATGGCGGGGTCTTTAATCCAGAACAATTGAAACAATTCCGTTTGGTGATTTTTGATAATTCTACGGGACGCGTGTTGAATGACGACCAACAAACCGCGCTGGAAAAATATGTAGAAGAAGGGGGGGCGCTGATGGGTATTCACGGAGCAGGCGATGATTCACACCGCTGGGAATGGTATGAAAATAACCTTTTAGGGGCTAAGTTCTCGCATCACCCTTTGAATCCACAGTTCCAACAAGCCGACGTGCGCATGTCGGGAAATGTCGATTCCTTGTTTTCGAAAAATCTCGTGAAGCAATGGAGCAATACCGACGAATGGTATGTGTTTTTTAATCAACCCAAAGATGTGACAGTGCTATATTCCATCAATGGTGACAAGATTATTCCGAATGGAAATATTCTTTGGACGACTGATAAGAACTTTGGTATGGGGGCGAATCACCCCGTGGCTTGGTACCGAGAAGTAGGTAAAGGAAAAACTTTCTACACATCCATGGGACATTCCGCAGCCGTTTGGAAGAATCCAGATTATTTTAAACTTATTGAGCAAGGCATCGCCTGGAGCATCCAAAAAAACTAGTCCAAATAAGGCAATAACTCCGCGCGCAATAATCCACTTCCTCCTCCATAATGTTGGATGATCGGTTGGCTTACTTGCGCGCGAATCAATGCCTCGTCAGTTTCTGAAACGCTCGAACTTAATAGAAGCAAATCAAAACTGCCGACTAACAGTTCTTCGACTGTCGGAAATGACACTGCTTCCGCTGCATCATACTGATTAATCAATCGGACCAATATGGCGACGATATCTGCATTTCCCCCGAAGACTGCGACTGTTTTCATATCGATTAAAATTGCATGGGAACTTCCATCAACAAAATTTCTGCGTCGGTAGTCAAGGCTTTGATTTCAAACGATTCAGCCCCGCGAATACCTAATCCATCGCGCGGCGATAAAGTTTGGCCATCGATTTCAAAACTTCCTGAGAGTATAAAGGCATAGACCCCGTTCCCTGCTTTTTTGATTGCATAGTTTGTTTCAATATTTTGGTCAAATTTACCCATATGAAACCAAGCATCTTGGTGTATCCAAACGCCCGCATCCTCCGCATTCGGCGATAAAATTTGTTGCAATCGGTTGTGGCGGTCGGCAACATTCAGCGTAATCTGATCATAGCGTGGGGTCACATTTTTCTTGTTTGGGAATACCCAAATCTGTAAAAATTTAACCGTTGCGTCTTTGCTGTGATTGTATTCGCTGTGGTAAATTCCTGTCCCAGCGCTCATTACTTGGATATCCCCGTGACGAATCACCGCCTTATTTCCCATGCTGTCTTGATGTTCCAAATCACCTTCCAAAGGAATACTGATAATCTCCATGTTGTCATGGGGATGCTGACCAAAACCCATGCCGCCCGAAACCGTATCGTCGTTTAAGACTCGCAATGCCCCGAAATGAATTCGAGCGGGATTATGGTAGTTGGCAAAACTAAACGTGTGATAACTTTGAAGCCAGCCATGATTCGCGGCTCCGCGGGAATCAGCTGCATGTAACTCATATGTTTTCATCATTGACGGATTAATTTTCGTAAAGCTAGTATTTATTTAAATTGGTTGCGGTTAAATTGTGGAATTTAGGCGTAGTTTTGGAGGAAACTTATTTTAACAAATGAACAACAATTCTGAAAACGCTTTTTTAGCGGGTCCGCGTTCCCGATGGCAAGAATTTTTATTCTCTTTGGAAGTTTTATTTCAATTTATCAAAGGATTTCGAAACCTACATTTTGTAGGTCCCTGCATCACGATTTTTGGATCAGCCCGTTTTTCCAAAGATGACGTGTACTACCAAACAACCGAAACTCTGGCAACTAGTTTAGGTCAAATGGGCTTCGGCATTATGACAGGAGGAGGACCGGGGATCATGGAGGCCGCCAACAAAGGGGCCAAAAATGCAGGGGCCTTGTCGCTAGGCTGTAACATTGAACTTCCCTTCGAACAACATCCTAATCCTTATTTAGACCGCATGGTCAATATTCGTTATTTCTTTGTCCGCAAGGAATTATTACGCAAATACTCATCGGGCTTTGTCATCATGCCGGGCGGACTAGGAACTTTGGATGAGTTTTTTGAAGTGATTACCTTAATCCAAACAGGTAAGATGAAAAACTTCCCGGTCGTCGTCATGGGGCTGGAATACCACGAACAATTGATGCGATATTTTGAGTCCTTGATTAAAGAAGCGACGGTCGGTTCGAATGATTTCCAACATATTTTATTCACGGATGATATTGCTGAGGCGGCCGAACATATTCGAAATTTTACAGAAATGTCTCCAGAAAAACATGCGCATTCAAATGCCCCATTATGGATCCTCGGGGAAAGAAAAATAAATCGAAAAAAATGAAACTAAGCCTGATTTTTGTTTGCCTTTTTTCCGTGAGTAGCTTGGCACAGTCGGTTCAAGTGAAGACACAAAAAGGTATTGTGGAGGGGGAAAAATTCGGAACGATCCATCGCTTTTTGGGAATTCCATTTGCGCAGCCCCCGGTGGGTGATTTGCGCTGGAAAGCTCCACAGGATTTAAGGCCTTGGCAAGGAGTAAAATCCACGAAAGCATATGGTCCAAGTCCCATGCAGGCGGAGCCCAAACCCTTCATGGTCTGGTCGGAGGAATATTTAATTCCCAAGGAACCTATTAGCGAAGATTGCTTGTACTTGAACGTTTGGAATGACTCCAAAGTTAAGGGTCTCAAGCCCGTTTTGGTTTATATTTATGGCGGAGGTTTTCGTAGCGGAGGCGCTGCTTGTCCCATTTATGATGGTGCAGCGACTGCCGCGAAGGGGGTGGTTTTTGTAAGCATTAATTACCGAGTGGGAACTTTTGGTTTCCTAGCGCATCCGGAACTTAGCAAGGAATCATCCGCTGGCGTATCAGGAAATTACGGTCTTTTAGATATGATTGCGGCGCTGAAATGGATTCAAGCGAACATCGCCGCTTTTGGCGGTAATCCGAATCAAGTGACGATTGCGGGACAATCAGCTGGAGCATTTGCCGTGAACTATTTATGTGCTTCTCCTTTGGCCAAAGGACTTTTCAAACGGGCCATTGCCGAGAGTGGAAGCGCCATGCTTTCAAGCCCTTTGCGCCCTGCGATGAATCAAGCCGCTGCGGAGGCAACAGGCCTAGCATTTGCAACGAAATTAGGAGCAGAAAATCTCCAAGCCTTGCGAGCTAAATCGGCCAACGAAATATTAGCCACCCCAGGAGGTTTATCGTCGCCTTATTTGGACGGCTATGTAGAGCCCTTGAATATGGTTCAGGCATACGAGGGCCATCAAGCGAATGATGTCGATTTGCTTATCGGCTGGAATTCGGAGGATGTCGTAAGTAATCGCTGGTTACCGGCACAGGAATACCTACAAAATGTGGCAAAAAAATATGGGGCTAAGTCGGCTGAACTTTTAAGCTATTATCCTGCGTCAAATGACGCAGAGGCTGCAATCTCGCAACGAAATTTGAGTCGAGATGAGACCTTCGGTGCAGGGGTATTTTTCTGGTCCAAAACACAATTGAAACATGGGAAATCTCCCGTTTACCTCTATAATTTCAATCGGCAAATTCCGGGCGATACGCCCGAAACCCAAAATGGTGCATTCCATACAGGCGAGGTTCCTTATGCCTATGATAACTTAGCGAAAGTGCGGAGGCCCTATCAAGCGATTGATCGCCAACTCGCTAGCTACATGTCGAATTATTGGGTCAATTTTGCTAAAACGGGTAATCCAAATGGCAAAGGTTTACCAGTTTGGCCACGTTTTCAAGCGGAAAATACTTTGTTGCAATTGGATGTGGAAACAAAGGCTACCACATTGAAAAATGCCAGAGCGCTTGAATTAATTGCTCAATAGATTTACTTTTTCAGCAAATCGCGAATCTCTTTGAGCAGTTCAACTTGGGGGTCTTTTTTCTTTTCCTCTTTTGGTACATCAACTAAATTAACTTTGTTGATGGCCTTGATGATCGCGAAAAGCACGAGTGAAATTAAGACAAATTGAATGATGGCCGCGAGTGATTTACCATATTTTACGGCGCCCCAGGACAGTTTGTCGATGTCGGCAACGCCCGCAGCCTCAATAGCAGGCGTTAAGATTAGTGGAGTAATGATATCGGAAACAAGGGAATTAATGATGCTGGAAAATGCAGCTCCTATAACCACCGCGACTGACAATTCTATGACATTTCCTTTAATGGCGAAGGCCTTAAACTCTTTTATCCAATTCATGCGAGAAATCATTTATCACTCAAAGATAATCGCTTATTTTGCACAAAAATACACATCATGAAAAACTATTTAGTCGCATTTTTTCTCCTTTCATTTGCGAGCATGGCTCAAAAGCCTTTTGGAAAAATTAATCCAAGTCTACCGATCGATACTTTATCCACATCTTGCGGCTCTTGTAATTTCAAGATGGCGAAAAAAGGATGTTTTTTAGCTGTCAAAAAAAATGACATTGCCTATGAGGTGAAGGGAACTGGCTTAGATGATCATGGAGATGCCCATGCTGCAGATGGTTTTTGCATGGCTGTCCGAAAAGCGCGCGTTCAAGGTAAGGTAGAAAATGGTTTTTTTGTTGCAACATATTTCGAATTATTGAAATAAAAAACGCCACATGAATATCAGGTGACGTTTCAGAATTATACTTCATCAACAAACTAAATAACATCTTCTAAAGGCTTTGAAAGCATTATTTTACTCAAGTATTTTAGTACATTTGAAAGTTCATCCTAGTTAAAAAATTTATGAAAAAGATTTTCGTATTGGCTGCTTCGGCTGCCTTGTTCTCATTTGCTGCGGATAAATTCATCACGATGCGCATACCAGAATCCACGGTGAATTACCATTGGAATAACTTGAATAACATCAAAGCGATTGCGGATCAAAGTAATTTGCCTCATGCACAGGTGAAATTCATCATCGCGTCGATCGATAGTCTTCAAAAAGACATGGCGAAAAATGCCCGTTTGGATAGTATGGTAGTAGCGCCTGCGGCAGTTCAAAAGAAAAAGTAATCAATTTGCCTTATTGGGGAACCTGCAAGGCTTACATGTTAGGGTACGAAGGTCAATTCATATACATAGGCGGGTTGAGATTGACTATGGAATGTAGGAATCTGAATCCCCGCAGATAGCACCCAATGGTTACTGACATAGTAGGCCCCTCCAATTACCATTTCCCCCAAGCTGTGTTTCCCGCTGATAAAATCAGCTTGAAATAACAAGCGTTCCGACCAAATATTTTGCTCTACTCCCAGTTGGATACCCAGCGATTTCAGTGCACCTTCCTCCATAAAATTGCGTGATTCAGGTCCGAAATAATTATCGGAAGTGTAGTACAAACCGCTTACCCATTTGGTATGCGTATGCTCGTTGACATATACCCCATTTCCATAGAGATAAGTACCTCCTTGTCCTACTTGCGTAAATCCTGCCTGGGCGCCTAGTCCAATTTTGAAATCTTCATGTAATTGAAAACTTTTCTGCGCGTTGAAGGTGAAAAAGGGATTATAGGGCTGCTCGGCGTGATTGGCGATAAATTTTTGTTGGTAGTCATAATTAATGCCTAGTACATTAAACCCAATTTCTGAGTTGTGACCAATTCCATAACAAAAAGTTGTACCTGACTGAATGCCGTTCGATATAAAGTTTAATTGTTGTTGGAAAAACACGTTGTTATGCGGTGTAATATCCGAACTTGGAACGTTGAAGAAGTTCTGCTGACCTGATGCGGTCAAGGCAAGGAGTAAGCAAAATCCAATTCCTTTGATGGTGCTATTCATTTATTTAGTGGTTTTATTTCGAGACAAAGTTATCAAGCTTTTTCTGTTTTAGTCAAAATTTGTCTATTTATCATCGCCATGGGAGATTGAGTCGAGACATTACGCCGATGAACATATATTTGAGTAGCTTGCCTGTCTAAATAAAACCCTATGCGTCAATTGTTTGTTTTTGTTGCCCTTGTGTTGATTGGATGTACTCAAAAAGATGGTGGGGGCAAAAGCCTAGACCCTATGACAAATGCCAAATTAAGTTTTGGCACAAGCATTGATTTCAATTCGCCTGATAATTATGCGAATCAACCGAAACCCAGTTACATAACAAAGGATAATATCGGCGGAAACGGTATTATCGACAAACAAGCTACACTTGGTCGGATCCTGTTTTATGATAAAAATTTAAGTATTGATAATAGCATTGCGTGTGGATCGTGTCATAAACAAACATTTGCTTTTGGGGATACCGCGATTCAAAGTGCGGGAGTATCCAATGGAAAAACGATACGACATTCGATGCGCTTAATCAATGCACGCTTTGCGAATGAAAGTAAATTTTTCTGGAATGAGCGAGCGAGTAGCCTAGATGTTCAAACGACAATGCCCATCCAAGACCATTTAGAAATGGGCTTTAGCGGACAATCAGGACGGGGGAATATGGCTACTTTATTAGCGAAATTACAAGCCATTCCATATTATCCTGAATTGTTTACCTGGGCCTATGGTGATAATCAGGTTACGGAAAGTCGTATGCAGCGTGCATTGGCACAATTTATCCGAAGTATTCAATCGTTTGATTCCAAATACGATGTGGGGAGAGCCATCACGGGGAATGACCAGGCACCTTTTCCCAATTTTACCGCCATGGAAAACCAAGGGAAAGCCTTGTTTCTAACTCCGCCTGTTTTTAATGTGAATGGCGATCGTGTGTCAGGTGGCTTTGGATGCCAAGGTTGTCATCAAGCGCCCGAATTTGATATTGACCCAAATAGCCGGAACAATGGAATAATTGGTGTGATTGGTAGCTCGGATCTCGACGTAGGTGTAACACGGGCACCATCCCTAAGGGATATTGTCAATGAGCAAGGGAATTTGAATGGGCCACTGATGCACACGGGGGCAGTTCGTGGACTAATTAATATGTTGGGGCATTACAATGACATCAATGCACCTGCCCGAAATACAAATTTAGACCCACGGTTGAAACCCAATAATATAGGCCAAAAGCTACTGATGACCCCTAATGAAATGACAGCTGTGGTTCAATTTTTACGAACACTTTCGGGAAAGAATATCTATGTAGATAAAAAGTGGTCGGACCCTTTTGTGAAATAAGGGGCTTAGCTTTTGCTCAGCAGATGGAACCCACTTAGCATTTCAGAGGCTAATTTTTCTACATTGAAAATTTGGGCATTCCGAGCAGAAAATGTTTCAATGGCGGTTTTCTTTGCAGGTAAATCAAGCAAAAATTGTTGAACCTTCGCGATGTTCACAAGGCTTGTAATATCTGAAAGGACTAAGCCATTTTTACCATCAATCACCAAATCATTAGCGCAACCACAAGCCTCGGTACAAATCACCGGCTTGTGTAATTCCTGCGCCTCATTGGCCACCATCCCCCAAGTTTCAGCGGTTGAAACAAGCATCAACGCCGTGGCATGTTGGTATAGATTTGCCAAATTCGACCATGCAACTGTACCCAATAAATGGACATTACCCAGTTCCTCCACTTGTTTTTGATTGACTAAATCCCTGTATTGGGGCCCATTCCCAGCGACGAGCAAGTCGATGGGTACATGCTTCATGAGCTGCAACAAAGCAGGTAGATTTTTTTCGGGTGATAGTCGGCCCACAAAAAGCAAATAAGGTTTTGGATGCGGTTTTACCGAATCCTCCGATAAGGTGTTCAGAAATGCCGTTTTATCGAAAGCATTTAAAAAGCTCAGGATTTTACGTTTGCTTACTCCGGCTTGAAATAGGAATTTATTCGTGTTGAGACCATAGGAAAAAAAGCCATCGCACAGGTTAATTAAGATGCTCTTATAGCGGGTTTTTAGTGCATGAAGCAGCGAATTTCCGCGCGCCGACAAATTTTCAATGGACTCGACAGTCATGATTGTTCGGATACCGAGGATTTTAGCGAGGAGTAAAATGGGCAAGGTTCCGGGTTCGCTGTAACCTGTTAAATTGATGACATCAGGTTTAAATTCGCGGATGTTGTGAATCCAATCCCACATCGTTTTCCAGGGAGATACTTCCTGTAATGGAATTCGGTTTAGCAATTTGACAGGAAACTGATATGCATAGCTTGTGACATCAAAATCCACTAAATCTTCCCGACCCTTTTCTGTAATAGCGGTTTGCACGACCAATACTTCATCATCAGGGGAACAGGTCTGAGCGATTTTTTCGAAAACCACCGACTTGTATTGTGACCACAATAAATTATGTAAGATTAATATCCGCATGCTGGCAAGAGTCGTTTGCAAAGCTACGGGCTTTTTGGCTAAATTCGTACAAAATCAAAAAATCATGGCGACATGTCCTTTGCATGCAGATGTTCAATCGCAAGCCTGGTATCAGGAACAGATTCGTAAATGTGATCCTGCGATATTGGCACTCGGCTTGAGTCAGCCGGCTCTTCGCGCGCTGATCAATTTATCAATCTATACGGTGGATGCGTTGAAAGCTGTGGATGAAAAATCTTTACGAAATGGCCACGGCATAGGCCCAAATGCACTAAAAAAATTGGAAACACTCCGCTAATCTTGTATTATTGTATCAAACTGTGACAATATAAACCTATTACACATGAAAAAAATGTTATTATCAGTAGGCTTTGGCCTATTGTGTTCCTGGGCGTCTGCTCAATCCATTAACTTATTTCCTGTTCAAACAACCATACAACATGGCGTGATCGAAGGGAATTATGATACGAAAACAGGTGTTCAAAAATATTTTGGGATACCTTTTGCTAAACCACCTGTGGGGGAATTGCGCTGGAAAGCTCCTCAGCCTTTGGCACCTTGGAAAGGCGTGAAAGAAACGAAGAAATTTGGTCCACGTCCCATGCAGGGCATCGTTTTCGGAGATATGATGTCGCGTTCAGAAGGTTTGAGCGAAGATTGTTTGTATCTGAATGTGTGGACGCCGGCAAAGCGAAATACCAAGAATCTCCCTGTATTAGTTTATTTCTACGGTGGGGGTAACGTCGCTGGTGATGGTTCTGAGCCTCGTTACGACGGAGAAAGCATGTCGAAAAAAGGTGTCGTGGTTGTGACTTGCAACTACCGCTTGAATATTTTTGGCAACTTGGCGCATTCTGAATTGAGCACTGAAACGTCATACAAAGGTTCTGGAAACTATGGATATTATGACCAATTAGCGGCTTTGCAATGGGTTCAAAAGAACATTGCGGCTTTTGGTGGGGATCCTAGCCACGTAACGATTGCAGGTGAATCAGCAGGTTCGATTGCTGTGAGTTATCAAATGTCTTCACCACTTTCCAAGGGGTTGATTCATGCAGCGATTGGTGAAAGTGGTGGCGGAATTAACCCTACCATGGCACCTGTTTCATTAGCAGATGCGGAGAAAAATGGAGCGGAATTCTTGCAAAAAGCCGGCGTGAAATCGATTAAGGAATTGCGTTCCATGTCGACGAAAGATATTTTCGAACTTTACCAAGATTCTAAGCGTTTCGGTTTCCCTGTGGTTGTTGATGGAAACTTCTTGCCAAAGAAATTACCTGAAATTTTTGCTGCAAAAGAGCAACATCAAATTCCATTATTGTTGGGCTGGAACTCCGCAGAAATCCCGGGTGGTGCTTTCATGCAAGGCAAACCTTACACGGTTGAAAATTACATCGAGCGTGTGAAAAAGGAATACCCGAATGATGTGGATAAAGTCTTAAGTCTTTACCCGGCTCATTCTGAAAAAGAAGTAGAGTTGTCGGCGACAGCCTTAGCCGCAGACCGTTTTATTTCCTATTCAACATGGAAGTGGTTTGATCTGCACCGGAATAACAGTAGCCAACCGGTTTATCGTTATTTGTATAGCAAATTGCGTCCTCCTTTGGTTGACCAAAATACCGTTTCTGCATTAGCAGGGGGTACTGTTAGACGTGAAGGGCCTGCACAAACACCTCCGCCAGCGGTAGGTGCGCCGCACGCATGTGAGATTGAATATGCGATGGGGAATTTACATTTGGTGAAAGAATATGCTTGGACAGCTGACGATTTCAAAGTGTCGGATACCATGTTAAATTACTTCACCAATTTCGTTAAAACCTATAATCCGAATGGAGACAAATTGCCTGAGTGGCCTGCTGCCAAAGCGGGTGATTCAACTCCTCCTGTGATGATTATCGATACGAATTCCCGAGCGGAGAAGGCGCAAAACGATGCGCGTTATCTGTTCCTCGATAAGGAATACATGAAATAAGAAGCTGGGGCGAATCGAAAGGTTCGCCCTATTTTTTTAAGGTGATTAAAGCCTTGACGATTTTGCGCGCCGGGTCGTGGATGCTCGGGAATTCGCTCCCGACCGCCGACCAATCAAAGCGGTGACTGATAAACCATTCCGAACGAATTTTACCCTGTCGGAATAAATCCATTACGTATTCAAAGTCCTCGATGGTGGCGTTCCGACTGCTCATGAGCATCGCTTCGCGTTTATGAAATTCCGGATGTGAAAAATGGATCGCCTGCTTTTGTAAACCGATCAAAATGTATTGTCCCCCGTGGGCTAATCGAGCGAATCCTGATTCAATCGCTGCTAAGTTTCCTGTTGCATCGATGACCTTCGCATAGCTAGTTTGGGTCGATGCCGGTATTCCTAGTTGTTCGGCACAAAATTGCAATCGGTCCGCATTGAGTTCCGAAACTTCAACCTTCGCCCCTTTCAATTTTGCTATCAAAATTGTGAATAAGCCGATTGGTCCTGCACCCATCACGAGCACCTGATCTCCAGCTTGAATCTGCCCACGACGAAGTCCATGCGCGGCAATTGCGAAGGGTTCCACGAGCGCTAATTCTTCTAATGAAAGTCCTTTCGCAGCGAGTATATATCGGTCTTCGACAAGAATAAATTCACGCATTCCGCCATCTGCATGCACACCAAAAACCTGAATGTTTTCGCAGCAATTGGGTTTGCCTTGCTTACAAGCTTCGCAACTTTGACAATTAAAATAGGGGATGAGGGTGACAAATTCGCCAATAGCAAATTGGTCGGATTCCACCACTTCCAATCCTAATTCATGTCCCAGTATTCTGGGGTATAGGAAAAAAGGCTGATTACCGGCAAATGCATGAATGTCCGTTCCGCAAATTCCGATTGCCCTCACCTTTAAAAGGGAATATCCAGATTTGGCTTGAGGCATGTCCGCCTCTTGTAAGTCCATTTGTCCGGGAGTTGTACAGGTCCATTGTTGCATCAGCTGAATTTTGTTTTCAAATTAACAATTTTCCCTAAATTAGTTGGCATAAATCTAAACCTCATGAAAATCAAGCGATTAATCTGGGCGCTCTGCCTAACATCTGCCTCTTTGTTTGCGCAAAAAACCTATCAGCCCAACTGGGAGTCGATCGATAGTCGGCCCGTACCCGCTTGGTTCGAAGATGCCAAATTTGGAATATTTATTCACTGGGGTTTATATTCGGTACCGGCTTACAGCCCAACGGCCCGAGATAAAGTTGGCGTATATGATCGCTATGCCGAATGGTATTGGCGTCGTTGGCAAGAGCCCAACAAAACGCAATCGTTTTTCACAGAATTCCACAACAAGGCTTTTGGGCCGAATGTAAAATACCAGGACTTCACCCAATACTTTAAGGCGGAGATGTTTCAACCGGATGAGTGGGCAAAATTGTTCGAAAATGCAGGTGCTAAATACGTGGTCTTGACTTCCAAACACCACGAAGGGTTTACGCTATGGCCATCCAAACAGTCGTGGAATTGGAACGCCATGGATGTGGGACCGCACCGTGATTTATTGGGGGACTTGACCCAATCGGTGAAGCGCAAAAATATCCGAATGGGGTATTATTATTCATTATTGGAATGGTATAATCCGCTGTATAAAAAAGAAACCTTGAACGAGTACATCGACCAGCACATGTTCCCGCAGATGAAGGACTTGGTGAATACCTACCATCCGGATTTGGTTTGGACGGATGGCGAGTGGGATTATACGTCGGATAAATTACGGAGTACGGAATTTTTGTCTTGGTTGTACAACGAATCCCCGGTGAAAAACTCGGTGGTTGTCAATGACCGATGGGGAAAGGAAACGCGTTCCAAACATGGCGGATTTTACACGACAGAATATGATTTAGTACACAATGGCGATGCCAATGGCTTGGATTTTGCGCGACCTTGGGAAGAGTGTCGGGGTATTGCGGGCTCATTTGGGTATAACCGCAATGAGAACTTGGAGGACTATTCGACCTCGGAACAATTGGTACATATGTTGATCAATAAAGTAGCCCGCGGTGGAAACTTATTATTAAACATTGGACCCACGGCTGATGGAAGGATTCCGGTGATCATGCAACAACGCTTAACGGATATTGGTTCTTGGCTGAAGGTCAATGGTGAGGGAATTTATGGCACGCGTAAATGGGTAAATGCACCTAAAATCTCGCCGAGTACCAAGCAATATTTTACCCAAAAAGGTAATGATTTGTACTTGATAACGACTGAATTTCCTACGACTCCTTTGCAGGTTAGCGGGATCAAAAAACCGACATCCGTGAATTTGTTGGGTTCTCATGTTGTAATCAAATCTAGCTTTAAAAATGGCACGTTTAGCATTGTGCCTCCAGCGATTACGCCAGGAAATAGCCCGTGTCAATATGCCTGGGTGTTTAAGATTTCAGGAGGTATTTAGTTGTAGAGCCGCGAAGCCCCTTTGGCAATCCTTCCAGGTTTGCCAAAGTTTGAGGCGCATTTTCGCGCCGATTACTTTGTAGGATTTGTTTGAGGGCATTCGTAACCCATCGGTATAAATAGACGCGAGGTATCGCGTCTATACTTGCATAACTGACTTACATCATTTTTGCCCTCCTTGCGTCCTTTTACCTTTGCAGCCTATGCAACAGGTATCGTTCGACTTATTACAAAAATACAATGTTCCCATCCCAAGGTATACGTCCTACCCGACGGTTCCGTATTGGGATGAAACGATCGATGTTCCTACTTGGAAATCCTTATTTGCCCAACGATTTGAGGAAAGCGGAGAGATAAGCCTGTACCTACATCTTCCTTTTTGTGAAAGTTTATGCACCTTCTGCGGGTGTAATAAGCGCATCACGACGAATCATTCGGTCGAGGAAACGTATATGCTAGCCTTGTTGAAGGAATGGGAAATCTACCGAAGTATGATGCCTCATAAACCTGTCATTCGTGAATTACATCTGGGTGGTGGTACGCCTACGTTTTTCTCGCCTGAAAATTTAAAACATTTGATTGAATGTATTTTGGGAGATGCCATCGTTCCGGAAAATCATGAGTTTGGATTTGAAGGCCATCCGAATAACACCACCCGCGAACATTTACAAACCTTATTTGATCTCGGATTTAATCGGGTGAGTTTTGGTATGCAGGACAGTAATCCGGAAGTCCAAAAAGTCATTAATCGAATTCAACCCCATGCGCATGTTGTCCAGGTGGTTCAATGGGCGCGTGAGATTGGTTATGAATCCGTGAATTTAGATTTGGTCTATGGCTTGCCCTTGCAAACCTTGCCGCGTTTGGAAAAAACGATTCAAGATGCCTTGGAAATCAAGCCCGATCGTATTGCTTTCTATTCCTATGCACATGTGCCTTGGACGAGTAAGGCCCAGCGGCTCTTTGATGAAAATGATTTGCCGTCGGCGGATGAGAAAATGCAGCTCTATCAAGTGGGGAAAAAGCGATTCATGGAGGCGGGTTATACGGATATCGGGATGGATCATTTTGCCTTGCCCGGCGACTTGATGGTTCAAGCACATGAAGCAGGAAATTTGCATCGCAATTTCATGGGCTATACGGTCCAACAAACTGGTATGTTGTTAGGTTTAGGCGTCTCAAGTATCAGCGATATCTATTATGGATTTGCCCAAAATAAAAAGACGATTCAGGAATATTACGAACAAATTAATCAGGGGGAATTACCCGTATTTAAGGGCTATTTCTTGGATGAAGTCGATCAAAAAATGCGGCAATATATTCTCGATGTGGCTTGTCGGGGAAAGACTCATTTTGCCAAAGCAGATTTAGCATTACTCCGCCAATATACGTTTCGTGAACTTGATGAATTGGCCTTGGATGAGCTTGTGACTTGGGGGGAGCATGGCTTGATCGTCACGGAATTAGGAAAACATTTTATTCGAAATATCTGTAAGGCCTTTGACCTCAAATTACTCTCGGCCGAAGTTCAGAAAAAGACTTTCAGTCAGGCGGTGTAAATCGGTATGTTTTTCTAGTAAATTTTGTGCATTTTGCGCTTTACAAAGCGTAAGCCTCTAAACAAATTTACATGATACATACGATGCGTTGGTTCGGTCCAAACGATCCGGTTTCTTTGATGGATATCCGTCAAGCCGGTTGCACTGGAGTCGTTACCGCATTACACCAAATTCCCGTGGGGGAGGTTTGGCCGATAGAAGCTATCAAAGAACGCATTTCCATCATCGAAGCTGGGAATCAAGATTGGACGCCTTTGCATTGGTCGGTCGTGGAATCACTTCCGGTGCATGAGGGGATTAAGAAAGCCTTACCGTCACGTGCGCAGCTCATCGAAAATTACAAGACATCCTTACGAAACTTAGCGGCTTGCGGGATTAAAACCGTGTGCTATAATTTCATGCCCGTACTCGATTGGTCACGGACCAAATTGAACTTCGAGATGCCAGATGGCGCGCGCGCCTTACGTTTTGTTTGGACAGATTTTGCCGTATTCGATTTACATATATTGCAGCGTCCAGGGGCTATTGCGGATTACACGGAAGCTGTGCAAGCGGCGGCTGCTCAGCGTTTCGCGACAATGTCTTTCGAAGAAAAAGAGGAATTAAAAAACACCGCCCTATTAGGTCTTCCAGGTTCCGAGGAGGCTTTTCATCTAGAGAACTTCCAAAGTCTCTTAGATGAATACAAGGCTATTTCAGTGGATCAATTGCGGGAGAATTTGCACTATTTTGTACGCTCCATCGCGCCTTTGGCTCAAGATTTGGGAATTAATTTATGCATTCATCCGGATGACCCTCCTTTCCCTTTGCTGGGTCTACCTCGTGTAGTGAGTACGGAAGAAGATTTGGCAGCGCTTATGGACGCCTCCCCGGAACGTGCGAACGGTATTACTTTCTGCACGGGTTCATTAGGTGTTCGGGCTGATAATGATTTGCCCAAGATGATTCGTCGCTTCGCCGACCGCATTCATTTCTTGCATTTGCGTGCGACTTTCCGCGAGCAAAATGATCCCTTGATTTTCCACGAAGCACCGCATTTAACGGGGGATGTGGATATGTTCGAGGTGGTCAAAGCGGTCATGGAGGAAGAGAAAAGACGCGGAGGCGAACAGATTCCGATGCGTCCTGACCACGGACATCAAATGTTGGACGATTTAAGTAAGAAAACCTATCCAGGTTATTCGGCGATTGGCCGATTGCGGGGTTTGGCTGAAATACGCGGATTAGAATTAGCGATTCGCTCCTTTTTAGCCGTGTTTTTTGTCGTGTGTAGTTTTGCCTTGAAGGCGGATGATGGCTACCGCTTGTGGTTGAAATTTGACAAGGTAGCATCTGCGGCGCGCTATGCGCCGTATGCAAAATCGATTTCATCCGAGTTTGCTTCGACGCCCATTGTAGAGACGGCGAAGAAAGAATTAACGAATGGCTTGAAGGGTTTGACGGGGGTGGCGCCTTTAAGCGCGACTTCGAAAGGAAGCATTCAATTCGTGAAAGACCCGAGTCTTGCAGCGGAGGGTTTCAGTATCATTGCAGGCTCGCAAATTCAAATCAAAGCCAGTTCTGATCGCGGGATTTTGTATGGGGTTTTCGAGTTGTTGCGGATGATTCAACAGGAGAAGCCTTTGGCCGATATCACATCCTCCCCCAAAGTTAAATTCCGCATGTTGAACCACTGGGACAACGTGATGGGCACGATCGAACGCGGGTATGCCGGCGCCTCGCTGTGGAAATGGTACGAATTGCCGGAAACGGTCGACCCGCGTTACACGGATTATGCCCGGGCAAACGCGTCCATCGGGATTAATGCTGTCGCAATTAATAATGTGAATGCCTCAGCCCGATTCATGACGCCGGAGTATTTAGCGAAGGTGAAAGTGCTGGCGGACGTATTTCGTCCCTATGGCATTAAGTTGTTTTTATCCGTGAATTTTGCCTCGCCTAAACTGGTGGGGAAATTGAAAACCTCGGATCCCCTAGACCCTCAAGTGCGCGCTTGGTGGCAGGCGAAGACAAAAGAGATCTACGCGCAGATTCCGGATTTTGGAGGATTCTTAGTGAAGGCTAATTCAGAGGGCGAACCGGGTCCACAGGAATTCGGCCGCACGCATGCCGACGGCGCGAACATGTTGGCGGAGGCAGTGAAACCTTTCAATGGTATTGTCATTTGGCGGGCCTTTGTTTATGCCCCTAATCCGAATGGAGATCGTTTCAAAGAAGCGTATAATGACTTCAAACCTCTGGATGGAACCTTTGCAAAAAACGTAATTGTTCAGGTGAAAAATGGCCCGATCGACTTCCAACCGCGGGAGCCATTCCATCCACTTTTCGGTGCGATGCCCAAGACGCCATTGGCCTTAGAATTCCAAATCACTCAAGAATATACAGGTTTCAGCACGAACGTTTTCTATCAATCGATCTTGTTTAAGGAATGTTTGGATTCAGATACCTACCAAAATGGGAAGGGTTCTACCGTTGCCAAAGTCATCGACGGCAGCCTAGGCAACGATCAAATTACGATGATGGCGGGCGTGGCAAATACGGGTTCGGATCGAAACTGGACGGGGCATTTATTGTCGCAGGCCAACTGGTATGCGTTCGGACGCTTGGCTTGGGATCATAGCTTGAGTTCTGAGCAGATTGCGGATGAGTGGGTGAAGCAGACGTTGACCCGCGACGAAAAAGCAGTGAAGACGGCAACCAATATCCTAATGAAATCCCGGGATACATACGTGAAATTTACGACACCTTTAGGCTTACATCATGTGATGGGTCAAAGCATTCACTGGGGTCCAGAGCCTTGGCTCGAGCGCAGTCAACGTCCGGATTGGACCTCCATTTATTACCACCGGGCGGATTCGGTGGGCTTGGGTTTTGACCGCAAAGCGTCCGGCAGTAATGCTCTGAGTTTGTATCACCCGTCGGTCGCACAGCAGTGGCTGGATCCAGCGAAGACTGATTTGAATTATTTATTGTGGTTCCACCATGTGGGTTGGCAGGAGAAATTGTCTACGGGGCGAACACTTTGGGATGAATTTTGTTACCGCATGAACACGGGATTGCAAGAGGTGAAAGACTTGCAAAAGGATTGGGATTCGCTGCAAGGTAAGGTGGATCCGGAGATTTTCGCGGACGTTCGTGGGAGATTGGCAGCGCAACAACGAGAATCGGTCTTGTGGCGGGATGCCCATTTATTGTACTTCCAAACCTATTCGAAATTACCGATCAGCTATGGGACGCCGGCGCGGACTTTGGCAGAAATAAAAGAAATTGTACGTATTTACCAACTAAAATAAGATGCAACAACCATTCTCATTGCAAGGGCGCGTGGCGCTCATCACGGGCGGCGGAACCGGAATCGGATTCGATATCGCCAAATGCTTTTTAGCCTCCGGTGCGACGGTCGTGATCTCGGGTCGGCGCGAAGAGGTGCTAAAAGAGGCGGTTGCCAACTTAGGTTATGGCGCGCATTATGCGGTGAATGATGTTTCTGATTTAAGTTTGACGGCACAGCTGGTTTCGGATCTTGTGGCGCGGCATGGCGCCATCGATATCCTAGTCAACAACGCGGGTATCAACATGAAACGCCCGGCGGTGGAAGTTTCAGATGTTGATTTTGCGAATATAATTAATGTGAATTTGAATGCGGTTTTTGCGTTGACTCGCGAAGTCGGGAAACATATGTTGGAACGAGGAAAAGGATCCATCATCATGATCTCTTCGATGGCGGCATACTACGGAATTGATCGTGTGGCGGCATATGCATCGTCCAAAACCGGGATTTATGGATTAGTCCGCGTGCTCGCCTCAGAGTGGTCGGGCAAAGGCGTTCGTGTGAATGCGATTGCGCCTGGATTTATTGAAACGGCGATGAGTAAAACGGCGATGAATTCAGATCCGGATCGCAAGCACAAGGCGATGGATCGCACACCGATGGGCTATTTCGGGAAGCCGGAAGACATCGGTTGGGCGGCCGTTTATTTAGCTTCGGATGCATCCAATTATGTAACAGGCGTCTCAATCCCGGTTGACGGCGGGAATTCAATCGGATTCTAATGAAAGGAAATTACCGCTGGGTGGTGGTCGCCCTCTTGTTTTTTGCGACCACGATTAACTATTTGGATCGCCAGGTGATCGGGTTATTGAAGCCCACGCTGGAGAAGGAATTGAACTGGTCGGAGACGGATTACAGTTTCATCGTGATGTGTTTCACGGCATCGTATGCGATCGGATTGTTGGCTTTTGGGAAGGTGATTGATAAGATCGGTTCCAAAATGGGTTACGCCATCTCCATCGTCATCTGGTCGTTCGCGGCGATGGCGCACGCATTGGCGAAAACGTCGTTTGGTTTCGGTGCGGCACGCGCGGCATTAGGAGCAGGCGAAGCGGGAAATTTTCCGGCGGCGATTAAGACGGTGGCGGAGTGGTTCCCTAAACGCGAACGCGCTTTAGCGACCGGTATATTTAATTCCGGCGCAAACATTGGAGCGATGGTCGCGCCCATCATGGTGCCTTGGATTTTAGGAGCCTATGGCTGGCAAGAAGCCTTCATTATCACTGGTGCGATTGGATTTATTTGGTTGGCTTTGTGGTGGTGGTTTTATGAGATTCCTTCGAAACACAATTCTGTAACAACGGAAGAATTAGCACACATTCAAAACGTAGAGGAGGATGTGACCGAAGTCGCACCTATCCCTTGGGGCAAACTATTTGGATACCGCCAAACCTGGGTCTTCATCGTAGGCAAGTTCTTCACGGATCCCATTTGGTGGTTTTTCTTGTTTTGGTTGCCCTCTTATTTCTCCACGACCTTTGCGCTGGACTTGAAAAAGCCCAGCTTGCACTTAGCGATTTTGTTTACCTGTACGTCGATTGGAAGTATTGGCGGAGGCTATATTTCGGGTTATTTCATTAAGAAAGGCTGGCCAGTGTACAAGGCTCGGAAGTATTCCATGTTCTTTTTTGCGCTTTGTGCGGTGCCCATCATTGGGGCACGTTGGGCGACGGATATTTGGCAGGCTGTCTTCTTAATTTCCATAGCGGCATCGGCACATCAGGCTTGGTCTGCAAACATTTTTACGACCGTATCGGATATGTTTCCCAAACATGCGGTCAGTTCTGTCGTGGGAATCGGTGGATTAGCGGGATCATTAGGAGGAGTTATTTTCCCCTACATTATCGGTGTAGTGCTTGATTCTTACAAGGCAGATCAAGCCTTGTCATCCGGATATAATGTTATATTTGTGGCTTGTGGCTGCGCGTATTTGTTTGCGTGGTTATTAATTCATTTTATTTCGCCTAAAATGAAGGCGGTTCAATCGTAAGACTATGAAAAAATTAGTGTTTGCTTTGTTAGCCTTGTCTATAAGCGCGTTTGCGCAAGATGAGCATCATCCACTTGAAGGAGCTTGGGATTTAAACGTATCGATGGAAAATCGAAACGGCGGTGTTTCCTTGGCACCCTCTTGGTTAGAAGTACGTCATTCTGGGCTTAAAACCTTGACTGGTCGTTTCGTAGGAGATGGAGGATCTGCTCGTCCTATCTCGGAGGTATTCTATAAAGACGGTCACATTTCCTTCAAGATACCACCTCAATGGGATCGTTACGACGCATACATGTCTTTTGAGGGCGATCTGAAAGACGGGAAATTATCCGGAACCATTATAAAGCCAAACGGCAATGCAATGGCCTTTACCGGCGTTCGCGCTCCCTCATTATGGAGAACGTCGGAACCTGTTTGGGACAAACCGATCACCCTATTTAATGGAAAAGATTTATCAGGCTGGAAAGCCTTAGGGCCTAAAAACCAATGGATCGCCGAGAACGGCGTACTGAAAAGCCCTGCCTCTGGGGCAAATTTGTGTACGGAACAAAAGTTCAACGACTTCAAATTACATATCGAATTTCGCTTGCCTCCCGGAAGTAATAGTGGCGTTTACTTGCGCGGCCGTTACGAGGTGCAGGTGGAAGATAGCTTTGGAAAAGAGCCCTACAGCATCTATTTAGGAGGTATTTATGGGTTTATTGATCCCTTGGTTCAAGCCGCAAAACCATCTGGTGAGTGGCAATCATACGACATCACGCTGGTAGGGCGTAAGGTGTCGGTGACCTTAAATGGTGTGCCAGTAATTGTAGATCAAAATATACCGGGTGTCACAGGAGGAGCAATGGATAGTGATGAGGCAGCACCTGGGCCAATTATGATACAAGGAGATCATGGTCCTGTAGAATATCGTAATATTGTGATTACGCCGGCATTGTAAAAATATCAGGAAACTTTTCGAAAAAAATAGGATCTTGCTTCGGGGTAGACGCTGCCGGGGTCGCAGACCCCGGCAGCGTCACCTCCACCCCACTTTTATACCAACAACATGATAAATAATAAACAACTACTCTCAGAAGACTGGACGGTCGTTTTTCTCGGATTTTTACTCATCATTACCGCACTTCTTGGTATTCTGATCCCCACCCCAAGCTTTGCTTGGGAAAGTCAGAAAGATTTAGTAGAGAAGGTTTTGTCGGGCAATAATATGTTGAAGTTGGCCCAGGTTTTTGCCTTCACCTATGTCACTGCGATATTTGCTTCCAGGCTGCTCGGTAAGTCAACAAAGGCCACTATTCAAGGATTTCCCATTGTTTTCGCATTAACGAGCCTTGCGCTAATATTAGCGGGTAATGCATTTTTGAAAAATTGGAATTTGGAAGCTGTGATATTCAGTTTGACCATTGGGCTTTTGTTGAGTAATTTTTTTACGCTGCCAGGGTGGTTGACGGAATCCTTGTCGACGGAGCTTTTTGTAAAAATTGGGTTAATCTTATTGGGTACGAGTGTCATTTTCGGGGACATCTTAAAAGCGGGATCACTTGGGTTGATTCAGGCCTTAGTGGTGGTGATATCGGTTTGGTATTTCGCGTTTTGGGTTTCGAAAAAAATGGGAATTGATGAAGAGTTCGCGATTATGATTTCGAGTGCGGTGTCGATTTGTGGGGTTTCTGCGGCGATTGCGACAGCAGGAGCGATCAAAGGGGATTCGAAGAAACTATCCTATGTGATTTCGGTTGTGCTGATTACGGCGATTCCGATGATCATCTTTTTGCCATTTATTGCGCAGGCTTTGGGTCTTTCGCAAGCCGTAACCGGTGCTTGGTTAGGCGGTACAATTGATACCACGGGGGCGGTGATTGCCTCGGGAACGATGGTAGGCGAAGAGGCCTTAAAGATTTCGACAATAGTCAAATTTTCTCAAAATGTATTATTAGGTTTCGCGGCTTTTGCGATTTCGATTTATTGGACTTTGACCAATAATCAGAGTGAAACTGCGAAAGAAAGTAAGCCAACATTAGGCATCATCTGGGAGCGTTTCCCCAAATTCGTCTTGGGTTTCATTGCAGTATCCTTGCTCTTCTCTTTTGTGGTTTCCCCTGAAACCATTGATGCGTTGAAGGGAGGATTTAAATCCTTGCAGGGTCTTTGGTTTGCATTAGCATTTACGAGCATCGGCTTAGAAACCAAGTTTTCTGATTTGTTCTCCAAAGAAGGCAAGAAGCCTTTGTATGCGTTTTTAATCGCACAGTTATTTAACGTCTTTGTCACCCTAGCGGTGGCATATTTCCTTTTTCGTTAAAAGGAAATGCCAAATTGTACATTGGCCCCTATCGACGCGGGCTTGTCGTTCCCGAATCGGATAGGTAAGGGAACGGCAATATAAACGTTCGAATTTTTATTTCGTTTTATAACCTGGTTGAAAACTGGCGTGACTCCATAGCGCCCATTTGTCTCGAATGCCGCACGACCCACAAAAGTCAAATCGTGGGAAAGACGGTACAAGATCCCGGGATGGAAAGTTACATTATACACTTTGCTACTTCCATTTTCAGACTTGATAGTAGGAATAACCTCTAGAGAGAAACCCACCTTATCCGTTTTCCACACATTAATTGCCATTGGAAACCCTACGCGGTAGCTACTTCCAAAATTTGTTTCTGTCCCATTTGAGCTAAAAGCAACCAGGGGATGAACGATACCTACGTGTCCAGCTACCCGTGGATACGTGTTTTGGGCACTAGTTAAAACGGGTAGCAATAAGCCGAAGAATAGTAATTTTTTCATATTTCAAATATTAAATCTAGTAAATCTATAAAATTTATAGAGTTTACAAAACTAGCTTTATTTCGTTTAAAGACAAATTTTTCGGCAAATTTTCTTCAAGACGAAAAAATACTCAAAAATTTTATTTGCATTTAATTCAGAAGCGTTTTACATTTGCACAACAATCTACTAAATCGGTAGAGTTTATAGTATAAAAACAAAATATAACCCGTTGCGTATGAATAAGTTTTTTACCCTACTCGTAATCCTGGCCGTTTCGACGGCTACGGCCTTGGGTCAACAAGTTAAATCGACCATCAATTCTACCTTAAGTGGACAAGTTTTGGATGAGAAAACCAAAGAGCCGATTCCCGGAGTTTCATTATTTATCAAAGGCACAACGCACGGTGTAATCACGGATGCGGAAGGTCACTTCTATTTCCAAACGGGGCAGAAATTTCCCTACTCGCTATCCGTAAGTTTTGTGGGCTACCAAAAGCAAGAGTACGTGGCAGAAGGAACACCCGTTACTATTTACTTAAAGGAGGAGGCGAAAGAACTAGAGGAAATCGTAGTAACCTCTCGTCGTAGAAAAGAGGCGGTGCAAGATGTACCAATTCCAATCACGGTGATAGGCGGTGCAAAAGTGGCTGAAACGGGATCGTTTAACGTGAACCGTTTGAAGGAATTTATTCCATCCGTTCAATTGTATTCTTCGAATCCTCGTAACACCTCTTTGAGTATCCGTGGTTTGGGAACAACGTTTGGATTAACGAATGACGGTATTGATCCGGGTGTGGGTTTCTACGTGGATGGCGTGTATTATGCTCGGCCTGCAGCGACGACGATGGACTTTATAGATATAGAACAGGTGGAGGTATTGCGTGGACCTCAAGGTACTTTGTTTGGAAAGAATACCTCAGCGGGGAACTTTAACGTAACGACGAAAAAAGCCAGCTTTACGCCGGGCGCAAATTTCGAGTTGAGCTATGGAAATTACGGCTATATTCAAGCCAAAGCGAGTGTTACAGGCCCTCTTTCAAAAACACTAGCAGCACGTATTTCCTTCTCAGGAACGCAGCGTGATGGTTTATTATACAACGTGGCAACCCAGCAAAAAGTGAATGACCTGAATAATTTAGGACTTCGTGGACAGCTATTATTTGCCCCATCTGAGAAAGCGAAATTTACCTTAATTGGAGACTTCACCCAACAAAATCCGAATGGTTACGCACAAGTTATTGCTGGTGTGGCCCCTACCTTGCGTGCATCTTACAGACAATTTGAGAATATTATTAAAGATTTAAACTATCAATTGCCCAGCCGAAATCCTTTTGACCGCTTGATCGATCACGATACGCCTTGGCGTTCTGGCCAGAAATTAGGTGGGGTTTCGGTGAACGCGGATATTCAATTAGGGCCAGGAACATTGACCTCGACATCTGCTTGGCGTTTCTGGGATTGGGATCCATCGAATGACCGTGATTTCACGGGATTGCAAGCATTGAAAACATCTGCTGCTACGTCCTATCACGAACAATGGTCTCAGGAGCTTCGTTGGGCAGGAACGTTCTCTTCTAAACTGAGCGCCGTGTTTGGAGCCTTTGTTTTTGGCCAAAACTTAAAATCGAACCCGGAGCAAACAGAAGAAGGGGGTTCTGCAACCTGGCGATTTAATCAAAGCACCACAAGTGCACTTTGGAAAACACCGGGTCTTTTCGAGGGCTATGGCATCAAAACGCGTTCAAACTTGAATACACTTTCTGCGGCTATTTTCGGACAGTTAGACATCGCCTTGTCGAACAAAATCAGCTTAATGCCTGGTATTCGCTATAACTACGATGCGAAGGATTTGACCTATAGCCGCAAGACTTACGGCGGATTGCAAACAACGGATGCGGC
>JACCDY010164536.1_pt1 | contig 45770 bp, 40 predicted proteins | sample 7446391 | NCBI WGS metagenome assembly JACCDY01 (sample SAMN15323451, study PRJNA562643) | freshwater metagenome | isolation source: river surface water | place: USA:Blue River Watershed | collected 2017-08-18
AAGTTTGATTTTCGCTCTATTATCGGCCTTGTATGCATTTAAATTCATTGATAAACAAAAATGGTATTACCTTATTTCGGTTGCTTTGTTATTAATCCTGTCGCTGCTTTCAAAAAAATCCAATCTACCCTTTGTTGTTATTATTCCAATGATGGTTTGGTTTTTCAGGAAGATTGAATGGAAACAATTGTCGATTCTTTTCGGGGTTCTTTTTATTGCTCAATATTCGATGAAATTCATGAAGTCGGGGTTATTGGAAAAAGATAAAACACGCTTTTTTAGTTATATTGAAAATCCCTTATTTGAACTAGGTTTTTGGGAACGAATACCGATGTATTTTTCGTCCAACTTGTTTTACATTCAAAAGTTCATTTTCCCTTATCCCTTAAATTTTTACTATGGTTATAACGCTATTCCCTTGGTTGGTTTTAGTGGCTGGCAATTTTATCTTGGATTGATTATTCTGTTAGCTGGATTGTATTTTGCTATTCGTGGATTTCATAAAAAGTCGATACTTTCATTTGGAATCTTGTTTTTTTTGTTAGCCATTGGAGGTGCTGCGAACCTAATTAATCCAATGGTTGGTATTGTTGCCGAACGCTTTGCTTTTTCAGCGTCAATTGGTTTGTGTACTTTGGTTGTTTGGGGTGTTTTTCGCCTTTATTCGTTACAGTTAAATGAATCCAACTGGAATTCAAAATTGACCATACCATTCGCTCTAGTGGCCGTTCCATTTTTGATATTTTCAGTTCAACGAAACAAAGACTGGAATTCAAAATTATCTCTGTATTTGGCTGATGCTGAAAATATGAAATCTTCTGCGAAGGTTAATTCCTTGTTGGGAACCGAATACCAAGAAGCCGTTTATTCGATTCAACAAAATGGAAATGGGACTTTTCAAGAAATGATGCAAAAAGTGGATTCTTCCATCTTATTTTACAAGCGTTCGTTAATAGTCTACCCCAATTATGAATCAAGTTTGAATAACATTGGGGTATTAAATTATTCGTTTAAATACGATTATTTGGAAGCCATAAAATCATTTAAGAATTCTGTAGCGTTTAATAAAAAATATTACGAAGGAACACTAAATATTGCGAATTCATATGCCAAATTAGCTGAATCTTATCATTCACTAGTAAAGTTATATCCTTCAGCTGCTGTAAAAACAAAGATCAGCCCAACAATTGATTCATATGTGAGGAAGGAAAAAATATATCGAACGCTTACTATTATTAATCAATTTCAGATTTCAGCCATTAAGCAACTTCAAATCGCTTTTAATCAAGCATCTCTTTCCAATCTTCTTGAACTCAGTGCCAACCTTGAATCCATGGATCCAAAATTGCAACAATTTAATTTTTCCCAAGCAATCAATTCAGAATTAAATCGCGCCTATCAAACAAAATCGAAGCCAAATCTGAGTATGCTCAATACTTTTAGAATGCAATTACTGAAAGAAATACAAATAGCCTCAGCTGTTCCTGAAACTAAGTTAATTAATGAATTATATGGTTTAAAAAAGATTTATTTAGATTCTGCTAAAATTTACTTCAATAAAACGTATTCATTGAAACCACAACTTGAATCTTATTATAATTCCGTTAATCAATTTTCAATGCTTTTGGAAGACTATTCACTTTTAATTGATTCACAGCTAAAGTTTATGAAAGCCTATCCGAAAGGGTATTTTGGCCCACAATATGTTCAAATGGCCAATGCTTATTTTTCCATGGGTGATACAGAAAAGGCAAAATTAAATTTCAAGAAAGGACTCATGGAACTCAGTCGTGAAAAAGCCGATCTCACTTTAAAAAAGGGGAAATCAGCAACAGAAATTGAGCGTATTCAAGCCTTAGAAAGAGAATTAAAAAACTTGAAAAATTATGTGCAACGTATAAAATCAGGAGAAATTCCAGTACCTAAAAAACAATGAAACTAGTTGAAAAAGGGCTTCAGAATTATCCGCCCATTCATTTTATCATAGGTCCTGGAAGAAGTGGCACTACCTTGTTGATGATGCTATTGAATCATACAAAAGGTGTTATCGCTACTCCTGAAGTAAAACATGTACTATTTTTAAAAAATAAGGTGCAGTTTTCATCCGATAAATTAGTTTCAATAAAACCAGTAAGAGATTTTTTTTCAACGATTAAAAAAAGTAGTTCAAATCCACTTAATCAATTTGATATCCATTCATTAGAAAACGAATTGAGCGACATCCAAATTGAAAATTATGCTGATTTTGCTAAACAAGTTCATTTGTCCCTGCATCAAAAAAAAGCAAATGAAACCGATTTAATTATAGATAAGAACAACCTGTATACATTCTACATAAAGGAGTTACTTGCATTATACCCAAATGCCAAATTTTGTGTGAGTATTAGAGACTATAGAGGATTTGTAGCTTCAAACTTAAAAAGTCAACATCAATTTAAAGAAAAGAAATCAGTAGCTTTTTTCGCTGAAGTATGGAATTGTTACCTCAAAAAGATTCAATTTTTACAAAATGAATTGGGAGATCGATTATCAATATTGCGATATGAAGACCTCGTTGTTCAACCTGAAATAGAAATGAAAAAACTAGCGAAGTTCTTTTCTTTTCAATACGATGAAACCTGTTTTCAATTTCATGAACAAATCAAAGAGAAGGTAAGTAATTACAAGAAAACAAGCAACGCAGATCCACGAATCGTTAAAAAAATTGAAGATCTTACCCGTCCCATACATGGAGGATCTATAGATAGTTGGAAAAACATACTTAGTTCGAAAGAAATTATCCAAATCGAATCGATTTCTGGAAATATAGGTAAGAAATTTGGCTACACAGCAACATTTCAGATTTCTTCTTGGAATCGATTATTTTCATTGTTCATTACTTTCCCGGTACGATTACGAGTTAAACTTTTCTTTACCTTGCGCTCCTTAAAATTGCATCATTATTTAAATGTTGTTAAGCGATCTATGTATAATAAAGAAAAAGGATATTCATCATGAGCCAGATCAATTACATCATTGGGATAGGAAGATCAGGCACCTCGCTCCTTATGTCTTTGCTGGGTTCTCATCCTGAAATACTTACTCCTCCTGAAAATTATTTCAGTGTATTTTTTGCTCATTCATTTTCTAAAAAAAATCACTTTTCTAAAGAAGACATAGCATTAATCGATCGTTTTAACATAGCATTTGGAAAACTTCAACCTTATGTCGGGTTTCATTACCAACTGCCAGAATCTATGAGCCTTAATGGGTTTAATGGAAACTATATGGAATTGTGTAAGGAAATTTACTCCTCTTTCCAACATGATTCTTTTCAAGACAAAACCCCTACCCTATTCATAGATAAAAATCCGTCGAACACGCTTTTTCTTCCCGGAATTAATAAAATGAACCCGAATGCCAGGTACATTTTGATGTTGCGTGATTACCGCGGAAATATTCTTTCAAGAAAAGAAAGCATCCATTTACTTTCACCAAACATTGCATTCAATGCCATTCGCTGGTCCTATTTTACTCAGAAAGCCTTGAGCTGGAAAAAAAAGTACCCAAAGCAAGTACTTTTGCTGCGGTACGAAGATTTGGTAGAGAATCCAGAAAATTGCCTAACGGAAGTTTTTACGTTTCTTGGAGTAAATCCATTCCTTTCTGAGGAATTACAACGTAAAGAAAGACTTGCATATGAATCCTATAAAAATGGAGACAGCACAGGAAAATCTGAACGGGCAAAAAAGAAATATGAAGATTTGGCACAACCTATATTTCATCACCGAGTGGAGAAATGGCGCGAAAACTTAAACCAAGAAGAAATTAGAACAGCCGAGGCGTTCTGTAGTGTTTTAGGTTCAGAATTTGGGTACATACCAACACAACGATTATCTAAAACCAGTTCTTTTCTAATTCGATTGAAATACCTTTTTCTACAAATAAAGTTATTCTTTACGTTTCAAAAAGACCATCTTTTTTACTATTTACCCATACAATATAAGGTGAGCCGATTTGAGCAATATGTTAATCAAATTGATGCAAAACGAAAATCGAATTCATGAAATGGAATGTTGAACAATTGGATAATCTACCTATTCATTTTGTGTTATGCACAGAACGAACCGGAAGCTCGTTACTTAGTTTAATGTTGAATTTAAATACTGAAATACTTTCTCCTAGTGAAGAACCCTTTGCCCTTTATTTTTGGAAAAAATATGAAAAAAAAAGAAGTTGGTCGAAAAAAGATATCCTAGATTATGTTGATGCCTTTTTTTTATTGGCTGAAAAAAACACAGACTTATACTTCAGTAAAAAAGAAAAATTTATATCCAATCTATTGGAGCATAAAGAAATACTTACTTTTCATCGAATCATCAAATTAACCTATTTGAATTTTCTTGATGTTAAAGATAAAAGCGGAATTAAATGTATCATTGACAAACAAATTAAGTATTTTTTTCATCTTCAACATCTTCAACAAATTTTTCCAGGTGCCAAATTCATTGTGTTAACTAGAGATGTGCGGGACAATATTGTATCCAAAAGAAATCGTAAGTTGAACTGGAATCAAAATCCCTTGTTTTTAGCTGCCTTGTGGAACGATACATATCAACAAACAAAATACCTTAATGAGCAGCAGTTTATTCGTATTTCTTATGAGAAATTAATGACTGAAACTGAAACCGAGCTCAAAAAAATTTGCAAGTGGGTAGCATGTGATTACACACCAAAAATGCTCGAAATAAATGGAGTCTATAATTCGTTTTTAGACGCAAAAGCAGCAGATGTTGATCCTATTTTCATTCAACATTTACGTGATTTTCATAGTGGGTTATCCCAAAAGCCAAACACCCATAAAATTGGTCAATATGCTACTGAATTAGACCACTCCTTACTCGATCAAATTGAACAAATTTGCGGTGAATCACTAGTAAAAATGGGGTATAATCTTTCAATAAACAAGCCCAATTCTTTTTCAATCACTCAATGGTATTATAAAACACTCGCCATTTTTTACCGCAGGTATTTACTCCACATATATTATTTCATTCCCCTTGCTGTCAAGCTTTTTATCAAAAAAAGAAAAGGTAAAAAGATACATGTATAATTAAAAAAAGCAGATGTTGAGTTAATATAATTTTAACCAATTCACTGTTTTCATTGAAATATATGCTAAGGGACGCAAAGGAAATGCAATAAAACGTATCATTCCGTGAGGTAACTTATATAAAAAAGCAAGTTGCTGAGCTCGTTTTTGCAAAAATAGCGAGGTTAAAACAACCGATATTACTTTTGTTCTGCTTCGAATAAATTCTGGTCTTAACACATCTACAACCATTATAACTCTCTTCTTTTCAGACTGATTGAAAGCCTCATGATTATAAGCATCCATAAAAACTAACCATTCTCCTTCTTTCCAGGAACGGGTTTCTTCTCGTACGCGAAATCCAGTTGAAGGCAATTGATCCGGAACTAAAAGGCCCAAGTGACAACGATAAATAGCATTCGTGTCTCCACAATGAGGTAGAATTCTTCCATGTGGTTCGAGCTGATTGAATGAAAGAGAAAGCAACGCTGGATATTTCTTCAAGATGCTTGTTGTAATTGGAAAAGAAGCTTGCCTTTTTCTGAATTCTATATCCCACCATTTCAAGGAAATCGTTTTCCATGTATTTTGTGTATTCACCATGGATGAATTAAAATATGCTTCCGGTTCATGTTGGTTTAAATACGCTGTTAATTCATCTCGAATCAACCTCCAATTTTCTTGAAAATCAATAGCCCAGTCAAATTCACCTTCGATGAATTCAGGTTCAGTTCCAATATAATTAAAGGAAAAATCATATAAACTAAACCAGAGTTTTGGTGTATTCATTCTAGAATCGAAGGTACAATAATTCAAAATACATTTCTTCATATTAAACCAAAATCTGTCAAATTCTTACAATTGTATCATTGATTTTTGGTTATATTCGTTCAATGAAAACAAATTCAACTAAGCAAATTACCTTACTCATAATGGTAGCCGCACTTGGCTATTTCGTTGATATCTACGACTTGGTTCTTTTCGGAGTGGTAAAATCAGAAAGTCTTGATCAAATCATGGTAGGGGCTGATGCCATGGACAAAGCAAATACAGGAAAGTTCTTATTCAATATGCAAATGCTAGGCATGCTTATCGGAGGTCTGTTATGGGGTATATTAGGTGATAAAAAAGGCCGATTAAAAGTGCTCTTCGGATCGATATTGCTCTATTCCTTGGCTAATCTAGCCAATGCATTTGTTACCGATATTCCTTCCTATGCAATAGTTCGAATTATTGCAGGAATTGGTCTTGCTGGAGAATTAGGAGCTGGAATCACCCTTGTTTCAGAAATGATGTCAAAAGAAAAAAGAGGGTATGGAACCATGGTTATCGTAACATTTGGTGCATTGGGCGCAGTGGTGGCATCTTTAGTTGGTGCTAAAGGGAAGATTATTAGCGATTTCTTATTATCTATTTCTGGGACATCTTTCGCCAATTGGCAAGTGGCCTATATTGTTGGAGGCGCTATGGGATTACTGCTCCTACTGATGCGTGTTGGCACGATTGAATCTCAATTTTTTCAAACAATCAAGCATGAGAACGGAATAAAAAAAGGAGATTTAAGGCTCATTTTCGGAAATAAATCCAATTTTGTGAAATACATCCATTGTATACTTATCGGAATTCCAATTTGGTATATTATCGGTCTTTTAATCATGAATTCAAAGGATAATTTTGGACCTTGGTTAGGAGTTACTGGGGTGGTAAATGGCACAGCGGTAATGTATGCCTATATTGGACTATCCTTCGGAGATTTGCTTTCTGGAATACTAAGTCAGTTATTAAAAAGCAGAAAAAAAGTGGTGTATTTATACCTTGTATTCACGCTGTTATTAACCTTCATTTTCTTATTCCTTATATCCGACATCACTATGGAAACCTATTATTTAATGTGTTTTTTATTAGGAACTGGAACAGGCTACTGGGCCATTTTTGTCACTATCGCTGCTGAACAATTTGGCACAAATATCCGATCGACAGCAGCAAATACGATCCCGAATTTCGTACGTGGATCCGTGAATTTAGTGGTCATGTTATTCGCTTTTTTAGTATCTGCCAACTTATCAGATGGAATTGCAGCGGCCATTGTAGGAATTATCTTTATTTCACTTGCCTTATACAGCATTTCCCGATTGAAAGAAACTTTTGGAAAAGACCTCAATTACATGGAAGAAATCAGCTAACTTACCATACACAACAATTTAAATTTGCGAAATTCACAACTATCAATATACAACCTACGGAAAATAATAACATTAAATTGGAATAAGGTAGTATTTTAGTTATCGAAATGAACTTTGATAGTTAATAGAAAAAATCATACCCCTAATACAACGGACAAATATGGGTGACGCTTCGGGTGAAAAAAACCAAAAAACGTGGAATGAATTCAGCATTACTGAGGAAAACCAAGCAAATTTTATCAAGCGATTTTTTCTTTACCAAAAAGAACGATTCCCATTAGTTTCTCATGGCGCTTTAATCGCTTCTTTTAGCTTTTCAGCTATTTCATACTCTTTAATTTGTCGAGGAGAAAATGGTTTCGTTGATTGGAGAATATACTTGGTGGGTGTTTTTACCACCGTCACTCTTTTTTTGCTTCTACGCATTTTTGATGAATTCAAAGATGCAAAAGACGACGCAAAATTTCGAAAAAGTTTACCGGTACCTCGTGGATTAATCAGCTTTAAAGAATTAACCTTCATCGGTATTTCAATTATTATTCTTCAATTGCTTTTAAATCTAATTTTCTTTCCGAAAATGTTGCTTCTATATATGGGGGTAATTGGATATTTACTTCTCATGGGAAAAGAATTTTTCATTGCTGACTGGCTTAAAAAGCATCAATTTTGGTATGTCACCTCGCATATGTTCATCATTCCATTGATTGATATTTATGCGAGCGGGTTAGATTGGCTGGTTGCGGGAGTTGACGCCCCAAAAGGACTCTTATTTTTCCTTGCAGTTTCTTATCTCAACGGAGTCGTAATTGAAATTGGGCGAAAAATTCGGATTCCTGAAAAGGAAGAAATGGGAGTACTTACTTACACATCCATGCTCGGAACCACACAAGCTGTAATTTTATGGTTAATCATTCTTTTTAGCACATTCTGTCTCAGCGTAGCAGCTTCGTTTTATGCCGGATATGGAAACCAAGGGCTGATCATTTTAGGCATAGTATTTCTACTTTGTTGCATCCCTGCTTTGGTATTCTTGATAACAAAAACAGAAAAAGGATCAAAAACGATTGAACTCACTTCGGCTATTTGGACAATTATCATGTACCTCTCGCTTGGAGGTATTCCTATGTTACAAAAGTTACTATTAAATTAATGGAGTTACTAAAAGATGTTGAATGTAATGTAAACAGACAAATTGGTGGAAAGGCCAAAAATTTGTTTAAACTAATGAAATTGGGGTTCAATGTACCTAAGTGGATTGTCATTCCTGAATCCGTGTTTAATGAATTCTTGCCGAATTCTAATAAAGAATTAACTACAGAGGAAATATTATTAGCAATTCAATCCTATAAAATCCCCGATTTTTTCATCGAGGAAATAGTTGCAAACTTCAATGCAGAATCTTTTTTTGCAGTTCGTTCGTCAGCAAGCGAAGAAGATGGGAGTGATTTTTCATTTGCGGGACAATTTGATTCTTTCCTATATGTTACGAAGGATAGACTAGCAGAATCTATAAAAAAAGTATGGATTTCAGTTTTATCCGAGCGGGTGGTTCAATATAGAAATTTGAATAAAATCAAGGGAAACCATAAGATATCAGTAATCGTTCAAGAAATGATTCCTGCAGAAATAGCTGGTGTTGCATTTGGAATTAACCCGGCCAATGGAGCAAGAAACGAAAAAATCATCAGCGCTGTTTATGGACTTGGTGAGGGGCTTGTTTCTGGTGAGCTTGATTCTGATAATTTCGTCTACAAAAACGATGAGATTATTGCTACAATTGCTACCAAAACACATCAAATTGTTTTAGATAATGAAGCTCAATATGGAACAAAAAAATGTGTAGTAGCTCCGAATCTTCAACTTTTACCCACCTTATCTACAGAGCAAATTTTTACTATTATTCGAATAGTTGATCAATGTAGGAATGAGTTTGGAAAAGCACAAGACATTGAATTTGCCATTTCTAACGGACAGATTTATTTATTGCAGACAAGACCGATAACCATACTTCAGAGATTGGCCGATACTCAAGGCGAATATACCTTGTGGGACAACAGTAATATCATCGAATCTTATCCGGGAGTAACTACGCCCCTGACTTTTTCATTCATTAGCAAATCATACGAACGCGCCTATCGTGTTTTCTGTGAATTGTTAGGCGTTAGTTTAATCACCATTCAGCAAAATGAACGGATATTTGCGAACACCTTAGGTTTTATCAATGGTAGAGTTTATTATAATTTAAAATCATGGTATCACATTTTGGCCTTGCTTCCGGGTTATAGTATCAATGCCAGATTCATGGAAAAAATGATGGGTGTAAAGGAGCGTTTTGACATTCCAGAAACATACCACATGTCGAAAACAGCTGCCTGGTGGAGTGTTTTTAAAATGGGAATAAAGATTTATTATCGGTTTTTAATGTTACCCAAAAACCGAAAACAGTTTATGACCTTGCTCAACCATTCATTTATCGAATATAAGAAAAATGATCTTGCTAATAAAAATGCAAATGAACTTATTTCTATATATCAAACGATAGAAAACAAATTGTTAAATGAATGGAAAGCCCCACTCGTAAATGATTTTTTTGCGATGATTTGGTTTGGAATGCTTCAAAAAAGATGCGAAAAATACGGAGTTAGCAACAATCCAAATATTCATAATGATCTTCTCTGTGGTAGTAGCGACATTATCTCTACTCAACCCATTCACCGTTGTATAGACTTAGCAACAAAAATTTCAAATAATAGCGCTTTGAAGAAAATATTTTTGCAAGAGAACGAAGATGCTATTTGGAGGGAATTGAACGAAAATATAGATTGGGCTGAAATGAAAAAAGAGATCCATAGCTACCTAGCTGATTTTGGTGAACGATGTGTGGGCGAATTAAAATTGGAAACTATATCATTGACACAGCAACCTAGCCTATTTATAAAAACACTCAAAACCTACGTTGAATCAGGAATTACTTTGGATAGAACATCACGTAGAATTGAAGAAGAACTCCGCTCAAATGCCGAACTTGAGGTTAATCAAGCTCTGAAGTACAAACCTTTAAAGAAATTCTTATTGAAACGCACCTTGAAACATGCACGCGATTTGGTTAGTTCAAGAGAAAATTTGAGGTATGAACGGACAAGAGCATTTGGCATGGTCAGAGAAATATTTTCAGCTATCGGCCAGCAATTTTACGCAGAAGGAATTATTGAGTATCCAAGGGATATATTTTATCTTGGAAAAGAGGAAATCATTTCATTTATTGAAGGAACATCATTAAATCAAGACATAAAAGCCCTAATTGCCTTGCGGAAAAGTGAATTTGAAATATATCGCAACATGCCACCACCCTCCGAAAGATTTGCCACGTATGGTCCAATTTATCATGCCAATGATTTTTTCTCTACAAATAAAATTGACCAACTCGAAGGAAATTTAAAAGGGATTGGATGTTGCCCTGGTAGAATTAGAGCAAAAGCAATAGTAGTGATGAATCCATCTGAGGTAACTTCCCTAAATGACTGCATTCTCATTACATCCAGTACTGATCCGGGATGGGTGACTTTATTCCCAAGTGCAGCAGGAATTATAGTAGAACGTGGAAGTCTACTCAGTCATTCTGCCATTGTTTCCCGCGAAATGGGAAAACCATGCATCGTAAGTGTTACCGGGTTATTAAAAACAATTAAAACGGGCGATGAAATTGAAATGGACGGAAGCACCGGTGAAATTAAAATTATTAATTCCGCTTCATGAGTAAAAGGCTAACTGATAAAGTTTCATTTGACTTCATTCGATATGCTAATTGCTGGGAAGATGGGGAAATTTTAGTAAAAGGTTTAAATCCTGATCCTGGAAGCAAGATCTTATCTATTGGTTCGGCGGGCGACAACTGTTTTTCGCTTTTGACAACACAACCAGCTCTAGTTGTTGCTTCAGATATTAATAACATTCAACTTTACCTAATCGAATTAAAAAAAGCAGGAATTCAAACTTTGTCATACACCGAATTCTTATGCTTTATAGGATTCAAAGAAGAAAAAGAAAGTAGAACACTCATTTTCAATCGATTGAAGCCGTTAATTAGCAAGGAAGCAAAAGAATATTGGCAACGGAATTTAAGTCAAATTGAACAAGGAATTATTTATCAAGGAAAATTTGAAAAGTACCTACTTTTTTTTAATAGAAAAATTTTACCTTGGATTCATTCAATTGAGAGAAAAAAAGAACTGATTGCATTAAAAAGTGAGTCGGCTCAGCGTTCCTTTTATCATACCAACTGGGACACATGGAAATGGCGTCTCTTATTTAAGCTGTTTTTCAACCGCTATGTATTGGGGAAATATGGTCGAGATCCAGAATTCATGAAGGAAGTGAAGATTTCTGTAAACCAGTATATTTTGCAAAAAACGGCAGCACACCTTTCATCTGCTGAAGTTCAACAGAACTTCATGTTTCATTTTATGTTAATGGGTGATTTTGGCAATGAACTTCCTCATTATTTAAATCCTGCAAACTATAATTTAATTCAACAAAACATTGAAAAGCTCCAAATTTATTCTGGATTTGCTGAAGAAGCTCATACCATTTTTGGAACATTTAATTATATGAATCTATCAAATATATTTGAATATATGGATCAGAATCAATTTGCGGAAAGTGCCAAGAAACTCGTTGATGCTATTGACAAAAATGGACGGATTGCCTATTGGAATCTGATGGTGCCTCGAAAAGTTTCCTCACTTTGTAATGAACAAATGATATTTCTTTCAGAATTATCCGATGAATTAACTCACATAGACAAAGGCTTCTTTTACAATCGTTTTATCGTAGAGGAAAAATTATGAAGACTGAAATTCTACATACCATCCTTTTTTCTATTTCATTTCTGAGCTTGTTCGGCTTCGCAGAATTTTTATATCATGTGTACAAAATCAGGGTTGAAATGACCCGTAAATTGGTTCATATTGGAACAGGATTAATCACCTTACTTTTTCCATTTTATCTGAATAACCAATGGTATATTTTATTTCTTTGCATTAGTTTTAGTATTATTCTTCTCCTTTCTTTGCGTTATCGTTTTTTGCCATCTATCAATTCCATTGATCGAGAATCGGTTGGAAGTCTTGCCTTTCCTTTCGCAGTATATGGATGTTTTTTAGCATATGATTTCATAGGTCAAAATTACATCTACTATCATTTGCCTATTCTGATTTTAGCAATCAGTGATCCAATTGCCGCTCTATCGGGAAAACGGTGGCCAATCGGTAAATTCAATATCGGGAAAGATTCTAAAACATGGATGGGTTCCGGGCTCTTTTTTCTAAGCTCCCTGCTTCTTTCGTTTTTTTTCTTCTTTTCCGCTTTTCAACTCCTACCAACTTTAATCCTATCAATAAGTATAGCATTCGTTTCAACATGCACGGAAGCAATAAGCAGAAAAGGATATGACAATTTAACGATACCCGGTTCAATTTTATTAACCCTTTTATTTTTTCATTTCTACCTTCAATGGATCTAATTCAAACTTTTCCTGGTGATTCTTCTTTTCAATTATTTGAGGAGATTCCTAAGTATTTATATGAAAATGGAAGTGATCGCGAAACCGAATCAGATAAGATAAATTGCATGTTTCTGAAAACATGTTTTGTATTAATCGAAAAAAAAATTCCATTGGCACGGGTCGCTCTCTACCATAATCCTAATCTAATTTACAATGACAATAATTCCTGGTGCATTGGAAATTATGAATGCTTAAAGGATAATAAGGTAGCGGAGGTAATTTTATCTCAGGTAATGGAGTATGCTAAGAAAAATGGTGCTCAATACTTAATCGGTCCCATGAATGGTTCGACCTGGGATAACTATCGATTTAGTATGAGTAATGATCTACCTAATTTTTTACTTGAACCAAAGCATCATGTGTACTATACTGACCAGTTTCAGCAGGTAGGATTCAACCCGATAGCACATTACATCTCTAGTATAGATAAAGACTTACTGTATGACACACCAAAAATTCAATCGCTGGAAGCAAAATTTAAAAATCAAGGGGTTCGCTTAAGAGAAATAGATATGAACCAGTACATGGAAGAATTAAAGCGTCTTTATCCTCTTATTTCTTCATCGTTTAAACAAAATTTTCTATTTACTCCCATCAATTGGGAATCTTTTCTAGATAAATACCTGGCAGCGGCGGCAATTATCAATCCCGAATATTGCATTTTAGCAGAAGATCACGCTCATAACTTAATCGGATTTGTTTTTTGTTATCCTGATTTAAACAATCCAAAAGAAAATAGACTAGTATTAAAAACGCTAGCTCGCGACTCTTCTCCACGTTGGGCGGGTGTTGGATTACTATTAACTAACGAAATTGTAAAGCGAGCCAAAAAGAACCATTTCAAGTCAGTAATTCATGCTTTTATGATGGATGATGGAGCTTCAGTGGGTGTTTCCAACCATTTTTCAGGTGAAATAATTAAAAAATATACTCTTTACGGTAAAGCCTTATGAAAAAAGCACCATTTAACATCATGGACTACTTTTATATTGCAGCTAAGAAATATCCAAATCGAATTGCTATTATAGAAAAGAACAAGGAAATATCCTTTTCCAAATTAGAAAAAGAGGTGGAAATAACCGTTTCCTATTTTCAATCCAAAGGAATTAAAAAAGGAGATCGTGTTTTGATTTTTGTTCCCATGAGTATTGATTTGTACCGTATTGTGATGGCTTTATTTTCTATAGGAGCGATTGCGGTTTTTTTAGATGAATGGGTTTCCCGAAGGCGCATGGAAATATGTTGTCAATTGGCTAATTGCAAGGCATTTATAGGGATTTTCAACGCACATATTTATGCTTATTTATCTCCCGAGCTAAGAAAAATCCCAATCAAATTAGGTACTTGCTATCGTTTGTTAAGTACCGAAGCGTCCACCAAGGAAGGGGTATTTTCAGAAGATACAGCACTCATTACATTTACCACCGGAAGTACTGGAATTCCTAAAGCAGCAAAACGTACGCATGGATTTCTGAATGAACAATTCAAAGCTTTGTTAGAAAAAATGAATCCGGTTCCCGATGATGTTGACATGCCCGTATTGCCTGTGCCTCTGCTGATTAACCTTGGTATTGGTTGCACCTCAGTAATTGCGGAATTCAAATCGCGTAAGCCGGAGTCAATGAATGCAAAAAAAATTGTTGATCAAATAAATAAATATAATGTATCACGCATTGTTGCCTCTCCATTTTTCATCAAACAACTTTCTCATTTCCTATTGAAGGAGAAGATTTCTACGCCAAGTATTAAAAATATATTTACGGGTGGAGCGCCCGTTTTTCCCGTTGAATGTGCCTTGTATAATCAAGCTTTCCCTGATGCAAATATTGAAGTTCTTTATGGTTCAACAGAGGCAGAACCAATAAGTTCAATTAATACCAAAGAGCTCAAACTTCAAGAGTCAATGGATGTATCTCAAGGATTATTTGTTGGGATTCCATACCAAGGAGCCAAAGTGAAAATCATACAACTCAAATCAGGTTTAATATCTTGTCGAAACGAACAGGAATTGGAGGAAATCACACTTCCAAAAGGAGAAATTGGCGAAATTATCGTAAGTGGTCACCATGTATTGAGGGAATATTTCAATAATAATGAAGCCATTAAACAGAATAAAATTTTTATTTCAGAAACCTGCTGGCACCGTACTGGGGATAGTGGTTATTTAGATAAAAATGGAGGGTTATTCTTAACAGGAAGATGCAACACCCTAATAGAAAGAAATAAGGAACTTTTAGCTCCCTTCATGTTTGAAGATTTCTTTTCCCGTTTTCCTGAAATTGAAATGGGAACAATCATGATGATTGATCAACAATTAAACGCGATAATTGAATTGAAAAGCAAAGATGATGTTGCAAAAACTCGGCAAAAAATAGAAAATTCAACACCGATATTTGAAAAAATTATATTTATCAAAAAAATGCCACGTGACCCTAGGCATCATTCAAAAATCGATTACGATGTGCTGCGAGAAAGACTCAGAAAAGCCAGAAACAATTAAGTGAGAAATAAATACTTTAAAAATACGTTTCACTTCTACTACCACATTCAACTGATGAAACTAATTTTTTATTTACTCATATTCACTGCATCATCCAGTAGTTTTGCAAGATCTGGAAAAAGCCCAGAAGCGCATCTTTCACTACAATTAATTCCATTAGACTCGATTCAAACACCCACTATGCGGTTTGTTATGCTTGTTTTACCAGGTAGTTTTTGGGTATTGAATTTATATACAGAATCGCGCTATGAGTACCTTGTATGGTCGGATTGGGTAGGAACGCGCATTTTAGAAAGCGGAACATATAATATCAAAAAAACCACCCTTACTTTATCTTCAGATTCACCAAAAACAGCAATCAAAACCCACAAATACTCTTTAAAAGAAGTTCATGCAAGATCCAGAAAAATAAAGTATGACTGTTGCGAAGTGGATAAAAAAGAGGTTTGTTTGTATGCTTATTAGGAGAAAGCAAAATGCCAATTATACAGCCACGTATTCGTCATGGAAGGATTATATTTGTTGTAATTGAATAAGTACCGATACGAAGTAAAACTAAAAATTTGATAACTAATTATGATACTAAAAATATCTTTTCTCCTATTTTTTATACCCTTTTTAGTCAATTCCTGCGGAGTTAAAACAGCAAAGGAAGTTGGTTTGCATTTTTCAACAGAAAGATCACAACTACCATCAACATTAAATTGGAATAAAATTGGCTTTGCTAAAGAATTGATTAACCAAAAAGAAATGACAGTAGTTATCAGTGGTGGAGAAAATCCAATTCCATTGGGTCAATGGAAAACATTTAAACCTTCATTTCCTTACAGAAAAAATATAGATCGTTATTTACTTTTTCAGCAGTCCGCATTTTATCGTTCCCCTAATACCGATATCAATTGTAAGGGTGCCGAATGTATTAAACAATATGAATACCATTCTTATACCTGGGTTGAAATAGCTAAACCTATTTGTATTGATTATGTTGGAGGTAAAACAAACATGCTAAAACCTGAAAAAGGACACTTGGTAATAAAAACTATTCAAAAATGTCAAACCCTTTTATTTACCGACAGCATTTACCAACTTACCGATAATAAGGGAAATTATTACGTAATGCATGCTACTGAAACAGGAAAACCAGTCACAAATGTATCCTTACCAAGCGGCTGGGAATTAAAAAAAATAGATTTAAAAGAACCTTTAATTATTTCTCCTTTTGGAGGGGGCAATGAATGTTTCTATAATATTATTGGTGATAATTTGGGACAAGGTTATCATCAGTATATTTTTGCAGACTCGGTTTATCCATCAAAAGAATACTAATTATTAGATAATATTGGAAAACCTACGTCCTCATTTTTTCAGAAGTTTAATATTTTGTATTTTCGTTTTTAAATTAAATGGGATCGATGGAAAAAATTAAATTAAATCTACTTTCCGATGCCCATATTTTTAAACTTAAAAAGTACCTTATGAAAAAATTAGTGTGTTTAGCCATTTTAGCAATCTCTTTTTCTTACAACAGTCAAACAGTTTATTCTGTAAGTTCGAAATATGATGCCGATGTAAAAGTGTTTGTAGCGAGTTCAAAATATGATGCAGATTTAGTGGTATACAAGTGTACTTCTAAGTATGATGCAACAGATAACAAAGGATTGTGGTTTTTTACTGATAGCAAATACGACGCAAAAAAGAAAGTTTTCTTCTGCGACAGTAAATATGATGCAGATTTAATCATCTATTTTTCAACTAGCAAATACGATGCTGAATGGAGAAATGCTTCCAAAAAGAGCCTTATGTATTAGTAACTCTAATGCAAATTTGCTCAAGATTTAGTACAACGAATTTGAAATTATTTTAAAAAGATGAAAAAGGAAAAACTCATTTTTTGGACAACCACGATACTTATCGCCTTATTTGAAGGAGTAATGCCTGCCTTAACGTCGCATACCGAAATGGCCAAAGAAGGCTTACGACATTTGGGATATCCATCCTATTTCGGGACGGCTATAGTTGTTTTTAAAGTTTTGGGTGTATTGACCTTGGTTATTCCACAAATTTCACATCGATTAAAAGAATGGGCGTATGCTGGTTTTGTTTTTGATTTTCTGTTTGCTTCTATAAGTCATGCGGCCGTGGATGGGGTGAATGGTCAAACCTTCTTTCCAATTATTGCGCTTGCAATTTTAATGGTTTCCTATTTTTATTACCATAAATTAAAGGAAGTTAACAATTAAATCGATGTCATTTCAAGCATACCTTGATAATATTCAAGCCAAGACAGGCAAAAGACCAAATGATTTCATACAACTTGCAGAAGAGAAGGGGTTTTTAACAAATGGGAAATTAAATGAATCTGTAAAAGCTTCCCAAATTACAACCTGGCTGAAAACCGAATTTGAATTAGGCCACGGCCATTCTATGGCAATTTATGCTTTTTTCAAAGGAAAAAAAATATAATTTCAAGCATTTAGAAAGAGGTAACATGGGATACGATATTCAATTATTTAGGTCTGAAACAAAGGAAAAAGAGCAAAGCGTCAACGATCCTAATTTCTTTGAAAACGAAAGCAATTTTGAACCATTCACGAACCAACAATATAACGAGTTAAAGGATCGATTAATACAGTATGATTTTGAGTTAAACAACGAATCGGATAATGGCATAGAATTTACCCATGAAGAATTCTCCATCCATGTTTTACTGACCAAAAGATGCCTTTATTTTAGTTCCGGATTTGATGAGGATAGTATTTTTGAGACAGGAATGACCGCCTCTGAATTTACTGATTCGGGATATTATGCAAAATACGACCCTCAGAATGGCGGTTGGGAGAGTTTCTAAATTTAATTAACCCATTCCGAAAATCAGTTTAAGTAAATAGAAAGGTATAAATCAATTGACTTAAATCCCCCTTTGAATTTCTACAGCTAATCAATTGGGATAAATCCAATTGAGTTTTGCAAAACAATATTTAATCATTTTCTGTTATACGAATACATCCAAAAAGAATGTCTTGGCGGATGCTTTTCCTTCAATTTGCAGCAAAATGGAATACACATTTCACACGGATTTCAAAAGCATTTTATCTAAACTAGATGAAATTGACCCTATTACATATGGAAAGACTAGAAACTATGTGAATGGACAAATCACCTATCTTTCTCCCTATATTTCACGTGGAGTAATTAGTACAAATCAAGTATTTAAACATTTATTGCAAAAAGGGTATTCCGTAGCTCAAATGGAGTCTTTAATTCAACAATTATGTTGGAGGGATTATTTTCAACGCGTGGCGCAAGTTACGTCCATCTCTACTGAACTCAAACATCCACAAAACCCGATTTCCAATCATGAAATCCCTGAGGCAATTCTCACTGGGACAACCGGAATTAAAGCAATTGACAATGCTATCCATCACCTTTATGAAACTGGATATATGCACAACCATTGTAGGTTATATACCGCGTCTTTGGTTTGTAATAGCGCACAGTCACATTGGTTAAATCCTGCCAAGTGGATGTATTTTCATTTATTGGATGGGGATTGGGCCAGTAACGCCTGTAGTTGGCAATGGGTTGCCGGAACCAATAGCAATAAGAAATACCTTGCCAATCAGTCAAATATAAATACGTATACCAACAGTAATCAAAATAATACTTTTTTGGATAAAACCTATGAAGAACTTCAAGTTGCAACGATTCCGTCAGAATTAACACAAACAAGGACGGTTTTGTTAAAAACATCCTTACCGAAAGTAGGGCCCATCAGCATTGAAACTTCTTTACCCACTTTTGTTTATAATTATTACAACCTAGATCCAACCTGGCATTTGGAAGAAAGCGGAAACAGAATCCTTCTGCTAGAACCATCATTTTTTGAATCCTATCCAATAAGTGAAAAATGCCTGGATTTTATGCTTCAATTAAGTAAAAACATTCCTAATTTGCAGGTCTTTGTGGGTAGTTTTAATGAACTCACAACCCATATACATCCTAGTACGATTTATTTCAAAGAGCATCCGTTTAACTCTCATTATGTAGGAATTGAAGAGCCAAGGGATTGGATCTCACCAGAAATTACAGGTTATTTCCCATCCTTTTTTGCTTATTGGAAGAAAGTTAAAAAAAGCACACGGCTTCATTCTTCAATCCAATAATGAAAAATGAATTAACCAACTTACAGTTCTCAGTCATGGAGGAAGCAAAAGAAAAAATTGTATTGGTGTGGTTTAAAAGAGATTTACGCCTTTTTGACCACGATGCAATTTGTGCGGCCATTGAACAAAATTTACCAGTGCTTTTTGTTTATTTCTTTGAGCCTTCTATAATGAATTATGCGGATAGCTCTGACCGACATTGGCGTTTTGTATACCAATCGATTCAAGACCTGCAGAAGCAGTTAGAGCCTAAAAATGGGAAACTTCATTTCTTTCATGATGAAGTGATGCCCGTTTTCGAAAAATTAGCGCGTATCTACCACATACAATCCATCTTTTCACACCAAGAAATAGGAAATAAAGTCACATATGATCGTGACATCAGCGTGGCTGAATTTTGTGTAAAAAATCAAATTAGTTGGAACGAATTCCAACAGCATGGAGTTATTCGCAAACTAAAATCACGAGTTGATTGGGAAAAAAGATGGAAAAAACAGATGGAATCACCAATCAAACCAATTGATTGGAATAAGCTAATTTTTTCACCCCTTAATTCGGAGGTATACCAAAACCTAAAAGGAGCTGAACTTCCATTGGAAATTAAAACAACGAACCCATCCTTTCAGCTTGGAGGAGAAAACAATGCGTGGAAATATTTGAATAGTTTTCTGAAGGATCGCTCGGTGAATTATTCAAAACACATTTCAAAACCGGCGTTAAGTAGAAAAGGTTGTAGTCGTATTTCGCCCTATCTAAGCTACGGAAATATTAGCATGCGCGCCGTTTATCAAGCAACACTCGAACAATACCAAACCACAACACATAAGCGCGCGCTTTCCAATTTTATTTCAAGGCTCCATTGGCATTGTCATTTTATACAGAAATTTGAAGACGAATGTCGCATGGAATTTGAAAATGTTAACTCCGCGTATGACCAACTTCAAAAACCGGTTAATTTAGAATTCATCCATGCTTGGCAGAGGGGTAACACAGGAATCCCTATCATTGATGCCTGCATGCGGTGTTTAGTTGAAACTGGTTGGATCAACTTTAGAATGCGTGCCATGGTGGTCTCGTTTTTTGTATTCAATCTATGGCAAGATTGGCGAAACCTACATTTCTTGGCCCAGCAATTTTTAGATTACGAACCTGGAATTCACTATCCACAATTACAAATGCAAGCCGGGGTAACAGGCATAAATACGATTCGAATTTACAATCCAATAAAAAACTCTCAAGAGCACGACACCGAGGGTGTTTTTATAAAAAAATGGGTGCCAGAATTGAAAAACGTACCAGCCCACCTTATTCATGAACCATGGAAAATGAGTCTGCTAGAGCAATCTTTTTATGAAGTGATGATTGGCAAGGATTATCCTTTTCCGATAGTAGATATTGAAGAAACAAGAAAAATAGCTAGCGAAAAGGTATGGAGCTTTCGAAAGACAAAGGAAGTCAAAACCGAAGCATTACGGATTGTAAAAAAACACGTAAATGAAAACCGAGCTCCAAGCGCTTCAACAAAAGTAAAAAAGAATGAAACAGCGAAAAAAAAGTGATTTACCCATAAAAACGTGTGTGGTTTGCAATCGACCATTCGCTTGGCGCAAAAAATGGGAAAAAGTGTGGGATGAAGTAAAATATTGCAGTGATTCCTGCCGATTAAACAAAAACAAAAAATGAAAATTGGAATCCTTTTTCCGCATCAGTTATCGGAGGAAAATCATTTGATAGACCGATGTGAAATAATCTATTTAGTTGAAGAATATCTTTTTTTCAATCAAATGAAATTTCATAAGGCTAAAATCGCTTTTCATCGGGCATCCATGAAATTTTATGAATCGTATTTGATCTCCAAGAAAATTACTGTAAGATACATCGAATCGCATGGGGAATTGAGTGATATTCGAACCCTACTTAAACACATCCAAGAACAAAAGATTGACACGATAAATTACATCGACACATCCGATAATTGGCTGGAAAAGCGCATAAAATCTACCTGTAAAGAACTTGGTATTTCCGTTTTTCAACACCCTTCCACTCTATTCTTAAATACACGAGAGGAAATTTCGACTTACTTTTCGACAAAAAAAAGGATGTTTCAAACCGATTTCTACAAAGATCAACGTATCAAACGATCCATATTAATTGACGAACAATGGAAACCACTTGGCGGTAAATGGACGTTTGATGATGAAAACAGACTAAAATATCCAACCAAAAAAGTACCGCCAATCTCAAATTTTCAAACCGCCAATACTTTTCATCAAGAAGCCATAATATATACTGAAAAGTACTTTGCCGAGAACTATGGCACGTTAAGCAGCTCCGCTCATTATCCGATTACATTTTCAGAAAGTAAAAAATGGTTAGACGAATTTCTCACGAAGCGATTTGAAGAATTTGGAGCATATGAAGATGCCATTGTTTCACAAGAAATAATCCTGCATCACAGTTTACTTTCACCATTAATGAATAATGGGTTATTGTCAACACAATTCGTGATTGACAGCGCGCTCAATCATGCCGCTAAATACAACATACCGATGAACTCCTTAGAAGGGTTTATCCGTCAAATAATCGGATGGAGAGAATTCATTCGGGCTGTATATGAAATCAAAGGATCTGCGGAACGCACCAAAAATTATTGGGGATTCACCCGAAAAATTCCTGCTCGTTTTTGGACAGGTGAAACAGGAATTGAGCCACTTGATATCACCATTAAGAAAGTAATCCAAACTGGATATTGTCATCATATAGAACGACTTATGATTATTGGAAACTTCATGTTGCTTTGTGAGTTCGATCCTGATGAGGTGTACCGTTGGTTTATGGAACTTTTCATTGATTCCTATGACTGGGTGATGGTTCCCAATGTTTACGGTATGAGTCAATTTGCAGATGGAGGTTTAATGGCGACCAAACCTTATATAAGCGGAAGTAATTATGTACTAAAAATGAGCAATTATTCAAAAGGAAGTTGGCAAGCCACTTGGGATGGGTTATTTTGGAGATTCATGGATGTACATCGCGATTTTTTTCTACAAAACCCACGATTAGGCATGTTGATTAAAACGTATGATAAAATGACACCTGAAAAAAAACAAATTCACCACGATAACGCCACCCAATTTTTGGAAAAACTGGACCAAAATTAAGGAGTATTGGTACAGCAATTTTTCAAAAGAAATCAACAGTTTCTAATGACAGCATTCACTTTCGGCATTAATCATTACATTTGAATTAAACCGGAAATCCGCCTGTTTATTCGGGAAAAAGTGTAGAAATGATTGTTTGTATAGCAGAAAAACCCAGTGTTGCTAAAGACTTAGCCGAAATTTTAGGTGCCAAGACACGTAGAGACGGTTTTTATGAAGGAAATGGATACCAAGTAACCTGGACGTTTGGTCATTTATGCACCCTTAAAGAACCCCATGATTATAATGAGAAGTGGAAGTCCTGGCGTTTAGAAAGCCTTCCAATAATTCCAGAATCTTTTGGTATCAAAGTAATGGACGATTCGGGTGTAAAGAAACAATTCGGAGTGATTGAAACACTAGTTAAATCTGCAGAAACAGTAGTGAATTGCGGTGATGCCGGTCAGGAAGGAGAGCTCATTCAACGTTGGGTATTACATTTAGCCAAATGTCAGGTTCCGGTAAAGCGATTGTGGATTTCCTCATTAACAGAGGAAGCAATTCGGAAAGGATTTCAAGACCTTAAAGACGCGAAAAATTACGATAAATTATATGCTGCCGGTAGCGCCCGTGCCATTGGCGATTGGTTGCTTGGAATAAATGCAACCCGATTGTTCTCTACCAAATTTGGAAAAGGCACGACGGTATTGTCCATAGGTAGAGTGCAAACCCCTACCCTCGCCTTAATTGTGCAAAGACAAAAAGAGATAAATGCTTTCAAGCAAGAAGAATATTGGGAACTTAAGACGCTTTATCGCGAAACTGAATTCCTTTGTCAAATCAATCGATTGAAATCAAAGGACAAGGCAGAAAAAGGCTTAGAATATTTGATTAATAAACCTTTTGAAATAACCTCTTTCGAACAAAAGGAAGGAAAAGAAGGAAACCCAAGACTTTTTGATTTAACCGCGATCCAAGTAGAGGCAAATAAGAAAAAAGGGTATTCGGCAGAAGAAACATTAAAACATGTTCAAAGTTTATATGAAAAGAAATTAGTTACTTATCCACGGGTAGATACCACGTATTTATCCGAAGATTTGCATCCTAAAATACCCGGAATTCTATCCAACTTATCAGCGTATGCCACTTATACCGAACCGTTATTAAACAAACCACTCCCTAAGAGTAAACAAATTTTTGACGATAAAAAAGTTAGTGATCACCATGCTATCATTCCCACGGGAGTAAAACCCGGTGCATGGACACTAGAAGAAAAAACAATCTATGACATGATTTGTAGGCGATTTATCGCTGTTTTTTATCCGGAATGTAAGGTTTCAAACACAACGGTACTCGGCAAAGTTGATGAATTAGTCTTTAAAGCAACGGGGAAGCAAATTTTGGATCCCGGCTGGCGCGTTTTGTATCAGCAAGATAAAAAAGAAGAGGAAGAAAAGGCAGCGGAAGAGGAAAAAACGCTACCACTCTTTCAGGAAGGAGAAACTGGGCCACATGAACCATTTATTCATCAAGGAAAAACATCACCTCCTAAACCTTATACAGAGGCTACCTTGCTCCGAGCGATGGAAACGGCTGGTAAACTTGTGGAAGATGAAGAAATGCGTGATATGTTGAAATTAAATGGTATCGGCAGACCATCTACTCGAGCAAATATTATTGAAACGTTGTTTAAGCGACGGTATATAGAAAAGAAGAAAAAAAACATCATTGCAACTGAAACAGGCATCAATTTAATTGACACCATCAAAAGTGACTTATTAAAAAGTGTTGAGTTAACTGGTCAATGGGAACGAAAAATTCGATTAATTGAAAAAGGCGAATATGAATTAGCCTCTTTTAAATTAGAGTTAATTCAAATGGTTAAGGAGTTGACTGATGAAGTTATCTTTAATTCGTACGGAAAGTCAATTAAATAATTCTTCTCAACCTACTGAAAAACATCTAATTATCATTTTTTTTTGTTTTTTTTAAAAAAAATCAGTTCGATACTCTTGTTGAACCAATTTTATACTGTATATTTGCACCCTGAATTTTGATTCCGTAGCTCAGCTGGTAGAGCAATACACTTTTAATGTATGGGCCCTGGGTTCGAATCCCAGCGGGATCACAGAAACAGCCAAAAACCCTTGATATCTCAAGGGTTTTTTTGTTTATAGAAATAAATCTTTCATCGCACCCATTTTACCTACAACGATTACTGGCATTTAGTTTTTAAAAAATCATATTTTTGAAATATAATTTACTTACTTCAATAAATTAGGTTATCGGTATGGCAGAGATAAAGACAAAACAAACAGACGCTGATGTAAAAGAATTTGTTTATTCCTTTACTGACTCAGAAGAAAAACAAAAAGACAGTTTTGAATTAATAAAAATATTTCAGGAAATAACCTCCTTCGAACCAAAAATGTGGGGCCCTTCTATTATTGGGTTTGGAGTTTATCATTATAAATCCGAACGAAGTAAACAAGAGGGAGATTGGCCAATAATTGGTTTTTCTCCAAGAAAAGCTGCACTCACGCTATATGTTTATTTTAGTTGCGATAAAAATGAGAAATTACTTGAAAAACTAGGTAAATTTAAAAAAACAAAGGGCTGTATTTACGTCAAAAAATTATCCGATATTAACCTAGAGATTTTAAAAGAAATGGTTCTTGAAACGGTAGAACAAATGAAAGTAAAATGGGGATAATCTAAAAGATATGTTACAAAACGAAAAATGGAAGGAAGAACTGGAAAAAATTGCTTCTATCTTCCACGAATTACCTTTTGAAAAAGCAACCAAATGGGGAGCAGATGTATTTATGATAAATGGTAAAAACGTTGCTAGCTTTGGCGGTTTTAAGCATTTTTTTACAATCTGGTTCTATAATGGAGTCTTTTTGAAAGATCCAGAAAAAGTACTTATTAACGCGAATGAAGGAAAAACAAAATCTCTTAGACAATGGCGATTTACTTCTATTAATCAGATTGATTAATCAAAAATAAAGGCCTATTTATTAGAAGCAATAGATAATGAGAGAAAAGGCTTACGAATTGAAAAATCTCAAACCGATTCTCTTCCTGTACCTGAATTACTTGCTAAAGAACTAGCCTACTCATCCGAATTGAATGAAGCTTTCAAAAGATTAAGCCCCGGAAAACAAAAAGAATTCATCAATTATTTAAATGAAGCTAAAACTGACGCTACAAAACAACGAAGAGTCGAAAAAATTAAACCCTTGATTTTTCTTTGTAAAGGATTGAATGATAAATACAAATAAGCATTGTATTTTTTTCATTTTACACCCAATTTTCTTAATTTACTCAAATCATACGTCCTAATGTTTCAAAAATAAAATTTTATTTTTTATATAAAATTTTAAGTCATATTAAATTTATTAAAGAAAACTTTAACGCATTAAATATTTATAACTTTTTGATTTTCAGTTATTTAAAAGTAAAAAATGAGATTAATGTAAAAGTTCACTCTTTTTATACAACAAATTGATTATTAAATATTTAGAGATTTGTAGAAATACCAAACAAATAAATCAGCCAAAAGTTCAAACAATCATTTCTCAAAATTAGATCAAACAATATGTCAAAAAGTTTACTAAATAAAGTTGCTATTATTACGGGTGCCGGATCCGGAATTGGCAAAGAAACGAGTCTTCTATTCGCAAAAGAGGGTTGCAAAGTGGTCGCTACAGATATTCATGTTGAAAATCTAAAATACCTAGAGACAGAAATAATCGGATTTGGTGGAGATATCGCCATTTTAGAATCTGATATCTCCAATGAATTTGACATAACTAAAATGATTCAATTTACAATAGATACCTACGGTAAAATAAATATCCTTGTAAACAATGCCGGAGTGATGGACAATTTTGAATCCATAGCAGATGTTTCGAATGAAACTTGGGAAAAAGTTTTTAAAATAAATTTGGAAGGACCATTTAAAGCAATTCGTGGTGTTATGAAGGAATTTTTAAAACAGCAAAGCGGTAATATTATAAACATAAGTTCAATTGGCGGTTTGCATGGTGGAAGAGCTGGAGTAGCATATACAGCCAGTAAACATGCATTGGTTGGACTTACCAAAAACACTGGCTACCTATACGCAAAACAAGGAATTCAATGCAACTGCATTGCTCCTGGCGCAATTGAAACCAATATAGGATCCACAATAGATCAATCCAAAATAACGGAGTTAGTAAAAGAACGGATTTTATCAGGAATGGTATTGAATCCACGCACAGGAAAACCGAATGAAATAGCTCAAATAGCGCTTTTTTTAGCCAGTGACAGATCCACATTTATCAATGGCTCCGTGATTGTTGCTGATGGTGGTTGGACCGCCTATTGATAAACCTAGAATTGGAAATTTATAAATGCTTAATCAAACAATGTAACGTAAAACCTTCCTCATCTTCAGAACTTTGTACCATAAGTTATTCATCATTTAAAAACAGAAAAAAATGGAAACAAAAACTAAAAAAAGCGCCATGGATTTTAAAATCAAAGGCAATTGGGAAAATCAAGCTAAGGAATTGAAAAAAAAATATCCTCAATTGGCGGAGGCTGATTTGAAGCTTGAAAAAGGAAAAGAAATGGAACTTGTTTCCAGGTTAGCGAAAACATTGAATAAAAAAACAGAGGACGTAATAAACATCATTAAGAAAGGTCAAATTGAGTGAGAAAACACAGCAAACTTATCGAAAGAAAAATTAACAATCTCTTTCAACTTACTCAACAATCACAAACTTTCGTAATAATGAATATGCCTGGAAATCAGACTGATAATTATCAATCTTATCCGTTGCTGTATTACAAGCTGATTTTTAGGCAGTTCATTTTTTAAACTTCAAACCATGGAAACAAAAAACAACACAAGTACGCTACTGACAGTAGCATTAGCAGGTGCAGCAGTCGGCGCCATTTTAGGAATATTATTCGCACCTGATAAAGGAAGTGTAACCCGCAGCAAATTAGCCGGAGGTGCAAAGAAATTAGCCAGTACTATCAACCCCGTATTGAGTGCATCTCTTGAAGACCGAATGGATAAGCATGAGAAATCACCTTCTATGCGTTAGCCCTATGTTTAAAGGAAAACTAAAATTTATTGTTTAATCAATGTTTACGTATTTCCAACTGCATTGATTAAACTTGATAGCCCGGTTGAAAAACCGGGTTTTTTAACCCTTAAAATTATACCCAAAATGGAAAAAAATGAACAAATGGATCAACTCACACAACATTTGAAACAATATGTACGCACCACAATTGAAATTATAAAACTAGAATTAATTGAACGCAGCATTATAATTAGTTCATACATTTTACTGCAAGTGGTTCGCTACATGCTTTTCACAATTGCATTACTTATTTTAAGCATAGCTCTTGGGTTCTACATTTCAAACTATTTAAATGATTATATCGCAGGGTTTGGTTTTGTTGGCACAATCTACTTATTAATCGCTATGATTTTAAGTGTTTTAAATCAACGTAAAATTGAAAAAGCGATTCAAAATAAAATCATTCGTAATTTATTTAGCGAAGAACATTCCATCAAATTACCTTAATCCATTATGTCATGAAAAATCTTCAACATCGATTAAATCAATTGTATGAACAGCAGGCAATTGAAGAGAAAAAAGTCATGGAATCAATTAACGATGTCATGAACTCTATTTCACCTTTTGAAAACATTAAAAAAACCTGGAATGAATTTGTAAAAGGAGACGAGAGTGAAACGGAATTACCCAAACAAACACTTACTCTTTTACTTAATAAAACAATTGATAATTTGGTCAAAAAACCTGAATTACTGAATCAATCGCTCAAAATATTATTGAAAAAACGAGTAATAGATGTCCTTTTCGAATCACACGCAACACCTATAAAAGAAAAACAACCAGAATGTGTATTAACAGAAGATTAATCCATCTTAATGCAACATGTTAAACATTACAAGACACGGTGTTATACTGGCTCAAACCAGTTTATATTTTGAAAATGAGGGAGTTTTTAATCCTGCCGTATTTTATGAGAATAATGTTGTTCATCTCTTCTATCGTGCTTTAAGCAAGCGAAATCACTCAAGTATTGGTTACTGCCTTATGGACACACCTTTACACATAAAACACCGATTAAAATTTCCATTAATCCACCCCTCTCGCGATTATGAAAAGAAAGGAATGGAGGATCCGCGCATTGTAAAATTGGATGATATCTATTTTCTGAGTTATACCGCATTTGATGGCACCAACGCGCTTGGAGCCTTGGCACTTTCTTCCAATTTACGCGAATTCTATCGATGGGGTTTGATTGTTCCGCTCATTCTGGCACCCGAAAAAGCTATAGATGGGCTACCTATTAATGTAACAGCCATTGACAGTAATTATCATGTTCAACTAAAAAAAGATCCGAACACTGAATTCATTTGGGATAAAAATATTGTTTTTTTTCCGCGCAGAATTAAAGGAAAAATCTGTTTTTTTCATCGAATCAAACCCTGTATTTTAATCGTTTTTGTATCCAATTTAAGTGATATCAATGTAACATTTTGGAATAACTACTTGATGGATCTCCCATCCTATGCCCTCGATTGTGAAAAACTAAAAAACACGGATGCTCTCTATGTGGGTTCCGGATGTCCTCCAATCGAAATAAATGAAGGATGGCTTTTCATTTATCATGCTGTTTACAGTATTAACGATGTATTAATCTATAAAGCACATTGTACCTTACTGGATCTGGAAAACCCTCAAAAAGTCCTAGCATATTTACCATATGCCTTATTAGAACCCATGATGGAATGGGAAAAAATTGGTAATGTGAATAACGTAATTTTTCCAACTGGCGCTTTTATAAAGGATGATACTTTATTCTTTTATTACGGCGCTGCCGACAAATCCATTGGTTGTGCCTCATTTCTATTAACTGATCTTTTAACTGAATTTACATATATAAACAACTAATCCTTATGGAATTACAAATTATTACTCCTGAAGCACCATCTCGTTTTACAAACAGTATATCTATTTCAGATGCAAAAACTAAAACACTTGAAATAGTTTGCATCACCTCCTTTCCAGGAAGAGAATGCGGCATTGCTACCTTTGCAAAAGACCTGAGAGATGGAATTGTTGCCAAATTTGGTGAATCCATTCATATTTCAATTTGCGCCATTGAAACAACCGAATCTACACACGATTATGATTTTCCAGTGGAATATATTTTAGAATCTAATTCCATTAAAAGCTACAAAGATTTAGCTCTAGCAATAAACTTAAATGAAACGGTGGACGCAGTATTAATCCAACATGAATTTGGTCTTTTTGGAGGTGAATTTGGGGAGAACATTCTTTACCTCCTTCAAGCATTAGAAAAACCGGTGTTTACTACTTTTCATACCATTTTACCGAATCCATCAGACAAGCGAAAATTCATCGTTCAATCTATTGCTGACCATTCTTCCCAACTCATTGTGATGACAGAACATAGCGCTAACTTATTAGAAAACGAATATGCAATAGATGCGAAAAAAATTGAAATTATTCCGCACGGCACCCATTTAATTTCCATTCAAGATAAGGATATTTTAAAAACGAAATTCTTTTTAACAGGAAAAAAAGTACTGTCCACTTTTGGTCTTTTGAGCGAAGGTAAAGGAATCGAAACTGCCTTATTTGCTTTACCTTCCATTATTAAGGAACATCCTGATTGTATGTACCTCATCATTGGAAAAACCCATCCGGAAATTGTTAAAAGAGAAGGAGAAAAATACAGAACGTTTCTCAATCAAATTATTGATGAATTGAAATTATCTCGACATGTTTTATTTATAGATCGATTTGTCAGCAATGATGAATTACTAGAATACCTGCAATTAACTGATATCTATCTATTCACCTCAAAAGATCCGAATCAAGCAGTAAGTGGGACTTTTTCCTATGCCATGGGGTGTAATTGCCCCATTATTTCAACCCAAATACCTCAAGCAATTGATTATTTGCAAGGAGCCGGAATTATGATTGACTTCAATGACTCCTCTCAACTGGGTCAATCTGCTAACTTCCTTTTAAATAATTCACATATTTTAAACGAAATGAGGATAACGGCCCTACAAAAAATAAGGCCATCTGCGTGGCAAAATGTCGCACTAAAACACCTCTCTTTATTCACAAAAAAACTAGGAATAGCCTCACATGAAATTGAGTATAAATTACCTGATTTCAATTTAACCCATTTAAAAAAATCTACAACTAATATTGGTATTATACAATTTTCTATTTTAGAAATTCCACACGTTGAATCAGGGTATACGCTAGACGATAATGCACGAGCTTTAACAAGTCTTACTGAATATTACGAACTATCAAACGACCTAAGTGTTTTATCACTCATTGAAACCTATTTTTCATTTATTGAAAGTATGCAACAAACGGCTGGAGATTTCTTAAACTACATCGATCAGAAAGGGGAATACACCTTACAAAATTTTGAAGAAAACCTAGAAGACTCAATGGGAAGAGCATTAAATGCACTCGGGCATTTTTACACCAAACAACATTTATTTAACTACGCTTTCACCGATCGTATTACCACCATAATGGAACGTTCTTTACCGCTAATTTCCTCACTGAGCTCCCCACGTTCAGTCGCATTCGCACTAAAAGGCCTTTATCAATACAACGAAATAATTCAAAGCGCGACAATCAATACTCAAATTATTGAGCTAGGCAATCAACTTCTTGGCTTATATAAACAATCAAAACAAGAAGATTGGCTCTGGTTTGAAGACACTATTACTTATGGAAATGCCATTTTGCCTGAAGTACTTTTGTATACCTTCATACTCACTAAAGATCAGCCATTTTTAGATTGCGCCAAGGAATCGTTTGATTTTTTACTTGAAATTCATTTTAAAAAAAACTATTTCAGGACAATTTCAAATAGAACATGGTATACACCCAACCAAGAAATATCGGATTACGGAGAACAACCTATCGATGTGGCATATACAATCATTGCATTGGAACAATTCATGATGTATTTTCCAACTGAAGGTTACCATGAAAAAATAAAAAAAGCATTCAATTGGTACCACGGGGACAACCATTTGAAAGAGATTATTTATAACCCATTGACCGGAGGGTGTTGCGATGGGTTAGAGCACGATAGGATTAATCTGAACCAAGGAGCGGAATCCTCCATCACCTATTTACTTGCACGCAACTGTATGGAGCGTATTTACAAGCAAAAAATAAAATCTTCCCCAGCCATTCTATAGTCTAACATAAACCACGTCATATGTATAAGATAAAACTGAACAACAAGCGCAAATTAACTGATATTCAAGATGAATTTCAAGAATATTTCCCCCATTTATTGATTCATTTTTATGAAGCCGCGCGTATAAATAACATATCATACCCGCCTCAATTGATTCAAGATCAAGAAGCTACACTTAAACAATGTAGAACTTCAAACAAAGAGGGATACTTATATTTTGATGATGATTTGTCTATTTCACAACTGAAAGAAATATTAAAAAACAACTACGATTTATTCATTGAAATATTCCATAAAGTGGATTTAGTACATTGGTCGCAAAAACCAGTAAACAATAAACAAAAATTGAAAGAAATAAATTTTGAAGTTTACTAATATTTATACAAGTAATAATTGTAAATTAACAGGAAATTTATATAATCAATCGCATACAAAATCAAAGTAATTTAGTAACAATACAAAAAGAATGATTATGAAAATACACATAAAAAACATGGTAAGCTCCAGGTGCCAAGACAAGGTCGAACAAACACTTTTAGACATGGGAATTGAATTCAATGATTTACAACTTGGCGAAGTAAATATAAACAGAGAATTATCCCTCATTCAAGAGCTTGAATTGAAAAGTAAACTCAAGGAATCTGGATTTGAATTGATGGCAGATCACAAAACCATTTTAAGTGAAAAAATCAAATTAATCATTATTGAAATGATCCATTATTCAGACGAAACGATAAAAGTTAATTTTTCTGTCTTTTTAAGTGAAAAACTTAATCATAACTACACCTACCTTTCCAATGTTTTTCGTTCTGTTAATGGAATGACAATACAACAATTTATTATCATCAACAAAATCGAGAAAATTAAGGAACTTCTGCTTTATGGCGAATTGAATTTGTCTGAAATATCATACAAATTGAATTACAGCAGTATAGCCCATTTATCGAATCAATTTAAAAAAGTAACGGGTATTACACCTTCATTTTACAAACAACAGGATGGAAAAGTAAGAATACCACTTGACGGCATCGGTAAAGAATTAGTATAATTTTTTCCGGTATTAGATTTTAAAGCAAATTTAGCTTTAACAACTAATTGATTTTGGTTAAAATCCAGCAGCCTGCGTTGTTGGATTTTTTTTTGACTGACCAATTGAAATTAATTAGGGTTAAGAACAAAAAAAACCAACGAAAACTACCTTCTTTGGTCAAAATTAATAATAGAAAAAACCCAAAGAGTTGGTTATTAAACGAACTCTTTGGGCTTGTGTGGATAGAACCTATTACCCGTTTTGATTACCGATTCACTTTAATCTTGATAAACGGCTAATTCATTAATCACATCCACAACACCTGGTGCATTCCAAGCTAATCTTTCTGCCTCATCCTTTTGAAATAAAGACTCAACTGAACCTCTTAAGGTAACCCGATTTTGAGCAACATGCACTTTAATTTTTCTATCATCAACTAACCAGCTGCGAGAAAGAGCGTTTTCAATATCTGTTCTTTCCACTACATCCGGAATTTTGGATTCCAATTTAATTTTATTGGTAACCCCTTTCACACCGATTAGATCTGAAACGCATTTTTGAGCTGCCTCGCGTTGGTAGTTCCATTCAACTGCGCCCTCTAAGGTAACCCAACTATCTTCTACCTTAAGTTTGATGCGCTCATCAGGCACAGACCAATTCCATTTCATGGCTGAAATCGCTTCTTCAGCAATTTCCTCATCTCTTTTGCGTAATGAGTTTTGAAAATCGACATCAATTTCCTCTACGACTGCTTTAACGCCAATTACCCCTTTTGCTGCATTCTCTGCCTCCATTTTTTTGGTAAAACTGTTCACAGTTCCAGATAAGGTAACAATACCATCTTTAGCGGTTACACCAATTTCTGCTGCCTTTAGCAACGGTTGCCATTTGATTGCGTCTTGCACATCCAATTGCAATTCTTCATTAGATTTCATACATTAAATTTTAAATGATAAATAAATTATTACCTCACAAATTTCCTTTATTTAAAAGGGTTTTAGCTTACAATATCTCGTCTAATAGTTATAATAATTGATTACAAAAAAGCCGCCCAGATTTCTCTGAGCGGCTTTCACAAAAGGGAAAATATTTCCTATTTTCTCACTTCTATTCGTTTAGAAATTTCACCAGTGGCAAAACTCAATTTCAGCTGATATAAACCAGTTGAAAGATGTCCTACTGGTAGAGTAAAATGAGAGTCATTAATAGCCTGTTCGAAAACAAGTTTACCCATTAAATCAAACATTTTCAATCCATTAATTCGAGCATCACCCGCTTCAATTTGAATAAAATCAGCAGATGGATTCGGATAAATTAGAATATTCTCTGTGGAAACATCCGTCAATCCTGAAGAAACATCTACTACAAAAGTGGAAGCCATTGAACAATCATTGGCATCGGTTACCGTTATTAAATATGCACCGGCAGCTAAATCTGTTAAATCAGCTGTTGTAGCACCCGTAGACCATTGATATGAATATGGCGATGTACCTCCTGTTGTTGTGATATCAATTGCACCGTCTGCCGCAGAAATAGCAGATGCATCTGTTATGTTTGCATTTACAATCAATGGGAAATTAGGCTCATCAACAGTAAATGTTTGTGAACCAATACATCCATTATGATCCGTAATAGTTACCCCATACGTCCCCGCCTCTAAATTTGCATTTACGGGACTAACAGTATGGTTTGTCCAATCAAAAAGATAAGGACCAAACCCACCGCTAACAGTAACAACGATAGATCCATTGTCTCCTCCAGCACATGTAACATCTGAAACTGTTGATTCTAAATTCAATAAAGAAGGCTCATTCACGAAACGGTAAACCGTTAAAATACAATTATTTGCATCTTTAACATGTATTTCGTAGAACATATCACCATCCAAATTATCAAAAACCGTATTGCTTGAAAAGGCTCCTTGCTCAATGCTGTATGTATACGGAGAAACTCCACCTGAAGCACTTACAGTAATTGCTCCATCCCCTTCACCATAACATGTTACATTTAACACGGCAGAATTCAAATGAATCCCTGAAGGCTCAGTTACGATGAAGTTTTTAGTTGTAATACAACTTGCAGCATCTTTAATAATAGCCGTATATGATCCAGCTAATAAATTATTAAATGATGAACCCGATTGATACGTCAACCCGTTGTTGATACTATACACAAAGAAACCAGCACCACCTGAAGCGGTAATATTCACTGTTCCTGTTTGAGCTCCATGACACAAAACATCCGAAACAGATGTCACTACTAAGAAAGCATTGGGTTGTGTAATTGTTTTAGCAATTGTATCGATACATCCATTTGCATCTTTCACTTGAATGATATAATTACCTGCCATTAAACCAGAAAAAATAGGCGATGTTTGAAAATTCACCCCATTTCGACTGTATTGCAGAATACCTGTACCGCCTGTAACGCTTGTAACAGATATAGCGCCGTCATTTCCTCCATGACATGATACATTTTGAGAAGTAGATGAAGCAATTGTTGGCCCACCAGAAGATGCTACTACACCTGAAACCGTATTTTTACAATTGGATCCATCTCTTATTACCACAAAATAGGTTCCTGCATCTAATCCTGCAAATAATCCATTAGAAGTAAAATTAACCCCATCAGAACTATACTGATAGTTTGATCCACTTCCACCACCAGCAACTACCATGATTGATCCATTGGAGGATGTACAAGTAGCATTTGTTGTATTTATTGTTGCTGTTAACGCTGCAGGTTGACCAATTACTAAAGAATCTGTTCGTTCACATCCGTTGGCATCTTGTGCAGTAACACCATAGGTACCAGCCGGTAAATTTTCAAACAAACCAGACTCTTCAAAATTCTCATGATCAATACTAAACGAATAAGGAGACGTACCTCCCACCCCAACAACTTGAATAGATCCTGTTGCCGTTCCATAACAAGAAGCAGCTGCAAGAGTTTGAGTTATTGTCAATGTAGCTGGCTGACCAACAACCACAGAAGTAGTTTTGATACAGCTTGTTATATCTTTTACATAAACCGTATAGGTGCCAGCAACCAAATCAGTAAATAAATTTGATGATTGATAATTAATACCGTTTATGCTATAGCTATGAGATCCTGTACCACCCGTTGATGCTATTGTAATTGTACCATTGTTACCTGAATGACAACTTGGAGAAACAGCCTGTGCCGTTAAATTCAATGCTTGACCTTGTGTAATCACTACACTCGCATAACTGGAACAACCCGCATTGTCTTTAACAGAACAAAAATAGGTACCTGCCGTTAAGCCTGTAAACACGCCTGAAGATTGAAAGTTAATTCCATTATTTACGCTGTATTGTACTGCTCCCGTGCCACCTGTCGATGTTAACGTAATCGTTCCATCATTTCCATTAAAACAGCTCACATTGGTGCTATTTGGAAATCCTAACGAAGGACCAGCCTGAGAATTGATAAACACACTTGTATTGACGGTACACCCATTGGCATCCTTAACAGTAAGTTGATAGGTACCCGCTATTAAGTTCAAAAATGTTCCACTTGAAACAAACGAACCTGTATTTAATTTATATTGCAGCGGAGCCACTCCACCTGAAGCGACACAAGTAAATGCGCCATTTGCCTGTCCACACGTTGCATTGGTGGTTGGGATGGTATTAAACAATATACTAGCAGGTTGTGTAATTATAAAAGTAGTGGATGCTGAACAACCTTTTGAATCTTTACTATTCAAGGTGTAAATGCCGGCAGTTAAACCAGTAAAATTAGCACTAGATTGCCAAGCTCCTCCGTTTAGGTTATACGAATAAGGGGCAGAACCAAACGACCCCACCGCAGTAACGCTTCCTGTTGCTGAATTATAACACGTTGGATTTACGATACTTGTGGCACTAACGGCGAAACCTACTGATATTGTCTTTGAAAAAGTACGCGTACAAACAGCATTCCACCCTTGAATTGTTGTAGTCAACGAAACTGTGTAAGCTCCTCCAGTGGTATATGTATGAGTTGGATTAGCAACATGAGAAACCGGCGATCCATCTCCAAAATCCCAGGTATAAAAGTAATTTGAACCCATATATTGCGTGGCTCCAATTATATTAAACATACTGTCTTTCGTAAATTGCGATGCATTTTCAAAGGTTACTAAGCCATTTGTTTGGTAACAATTAGACGTTGTCGTGAATAAAGGATTATTTACATTCGCCATAGTTGGAACAATGTAAAAATCACCATTCTTTCCAAAACTAGTCATAGCGCTCGTCCAATTATACCCGGTTGATGTACCGGCTAACGAAGCCAAATCTTGACCTAAACCTTCCCCATTACCGGTATATTTGAGGTCAAAAGTGCTTCCAAAAGGAAACGCATTAATAATCTCAACCGTAAGAGCAAAGCGGTTATTCACCGTTACCCCACCAGGAAACGTAACATTGATATACCCGGCAGCATTATCGGGATAAGACCACCAAATATGATTTACGGTGGCAATAGGCGTGGTAGGCTTACCACTTAAATCCACGTTATAAACCCCAATTCGTAAAGGAACTCCAGATAAAAAACCGGTACTCGGATTGTTTCCAGAAACCCGTACACTCACAATTTTTCCCGGTCCTTGGTAATTGTATGTTTGGGAGGCTTTTTCCTCAAACCCATTTTTAAGTTGGACGTAGCCTGTTGCCCCCACATTTTTTGACGCAACAAATCCGTTCAAGTCATTAGCACAAGGTGTTTGTGCATGCCCACTGGATAGCCACAAACAGACACCCGTGGCTAAGAGCGTAATTTTTCTTTTCATCTTTTCATTTTTTAGTGAATAATAATTGATGCAAAGTTTAAACAGTGAGCATTCTTTTGGCTTACATTATATCTGATTTGAATTGCAAAAATTCTGCGGGGGAAACTTGATAGTGAAAGATTGAGTAAAATGAAAAATAGCTTTATACTAAATTACAGCCCCTATTATTTTACTTTCGTGAATTAGGTGTATATTTGTTCCATCCCAACGGGGAAAATTTATTGTAAAAAAATAGCGTTTGCTAAAACGTCCTGCAGGAGAAAAGTCGAAATTTCAAAGTACAGCAGGGAAGTGAAGGTAAAACGCTCATGCTATAGGCGTGGGCGTTGCTTTGCTTTGTTGTACTGGGCTTCGACTCCCACTCCTGCAAGTAAAAGCAACTGTCCCACGCTTTTTTATTGTGTATAATCTCACTGCGGGGCGGGTGAAACTAAAACTTTATAAAATGAAAAAAGTTATGTTTACAGCCTTTGCAGTTGGGCTTAGTATGACTGCGAGTGTGATGGCGCAAGTGCCAAGTTATGTTCCAACGAATGGGTTAGTAGGTTGGTGGCCGTTTAATGGAAATGCCAACGACGAAAGTGGGAATGGTAATAACGGAACAGTTAATGGCGCAACTTTAACTGCTGACCGCTTTGGAAATACAAATAAAGCGTATAGTTTTAATGGTAGTAGCTATATTGCAATTGCCCATAATAGCACTTTCAATATGCAGCAGGCAACATGGAGTGTTTGGGTTAATAAAAATTCTTCAACCACTGGAAACGGAATGTATATTTTCGGTAAAAGAGATAATGCACAACATCAAGTTACATTTTGTACCGGAAATACTGGTAACATGCAACTAGGATGGGCATCTGGTCAAGCAATAGGAATTAATGGTGGAAATATTGTATCAAGTTGGCATATGTTAACAATAACATATGATCAAACGATTCCTAGTTCTAATGCTTCCTTTTATTATGATGGAATTTTACAAGGAACATCCACGATACAACCCTTTTCCTTTTTAAATGGTGACATTAGATTTGGGATTGAAGTAAATAATTCATATTGGCAAGCATTCAATGGGCTAATTGATGATGGGATAATATATAACCGCATACTTACAAATTCTGAGATTTTGCAACTCTACAATGGTTGCACAGGCAATGAAATAACTTCACAACCCATAAACTCAGGGGTAAATGTTGGCTTATCAGCACAATTTTCAGCGAACGCACCAGCGGGTAGTACGTTCCAATGGCAAAGCAATCCCTTAAATACTGGTTGGTTAAATTTATCTGATAACTCATCATATTCAGGTGCAACAACCAGTACATTGACAGTGGCTAATACCTCTGTTTCCAACCATAATCAACCATTTAGAGCCATTGTAAATGCCGGTGGTTGTATTGATACATCCGATGTGGTAAATATTATTATTGGGGATACTTGTTTAACCACAGTAACCGACACACTCATCATCAACACCACTTTGAGTTTACCAGCGCCAAATAACGAGAATACAATTTTAATTTATCCGAACCCGGCAAGTGATCACATCACCATTGATAATGGAAACTTTGCAGCTATGGCGGGCTACAGCATTAAAATTGAAAACAACGCAGGTCAGCAAGTATTCCAAAGTGCCATCAATCAGCAGCAGTTTTATGTGGATTTGAGCACTTGGACAGGAAACGGATTGTATTTCGTGCATTTAATTGATTCGCAGAATAATACGGTAACCGTGAGGAAGATTGTGTTGCAGTAGTAAGAAAGCCCACCTCGACAAGCTCGGCGGGCTTTTAAATCGGATCAGTGGGCTTTTCTTCGTTATCATAAATGGCTGAAACCATAATTGTTTTATGATTATTACCCATAGGGGCGGAATTAATTCCGCCCCTATGGGTTTATTTGTGTTTGGATTATCCATTTTAATTGATTATATTTATACATCTCTTCATTTATTGCTCAATATGCTTTTTGGTTTGTATTGAACCCAACAAAAAAAATGTAAATAATTGAATAAATAATTGTCGTCCATTTTAGTTCAATATGACTAATTTTCACCTAAAAAAATGACCACTACATTATTCACTCAAGCCTATTCAGAAGCACGAACGCGACTAACAACCTTACTAGAAATCATTACTGAAATTGATTTATCTAAAAAAATTAACCCAGCTCCAAATAGTGTTGGATTTTTATTGAGGCATATTGGGGATGTAGAATTGTTGTTTGCCAAAAATGTTTTTCATGGAGCTGATATTCATGTAGTTGCCAAAACCCTAATCGATGGTGAAGATATGGGTGCCTGGACGAATTTAGAAGAAATCAACACGTATTTACATGAAGCATTTCGTAGCTTGGTAGAAGTGTTAAAAAACCAACCTGATGATTCATGGAGCGAGCTAATTACAACCAAAGAATTCGGTACAAAAACAAAAGCGGAGGCATTTGGACGAATCATTTCACATACGGCCTATCATTCTGGTCAAATTGCACTTATTTTGAAATATGGAAAATAATTTAATCTCCCTATTGTCCGCCTCCCAACTACGTGAAGCAGATCAATTTACGATAACGAATGAACCGATATCCTCAAGCAAACTCATGGAGAGAGCTGCTTTCGCTTGTTTTCAATGGATTGAACAAAACATCGATCTCAAAAAGCATTTTATGGTCTTTTGTGGAACAGGAAATAATGGGGGCGATGGATTGGTTTTGGCAAAATTGCTGAATAAAAATAATCATACCGTTTCAACTTATGTTGTCGGTAATTCAGATAATGAAATTGATGATTTTAAATTTCACCTGGAAAAACTGAAAAACCATTCTTTCTTATCTCTCCATTATATTGATTCCATTGAACAAATTCCTAATTTAGAACATGATTGTATCCTTGTGGATGCGCTATTCGGTTCAGGATTGAACAGACCCATTGAAGGGCTAGCGAAAGAAGTGATTCATAAAATCAATCTATCCAATTTTCCTGTGATTTCTATTGATTTGCCATCCGGTTTATCTGTCGAAGATACTTCTCAAAATCATTCAGAATCTATTGTTCAAGCGACTTATACCTTAACATTTGAACGACCTAAACTTTCGTTTTTATTAGCTGACTTTGGAGAGAAAGCAGGCGAATGGGTTGTTTTATCCATTGGGTTAAATCAAGGTTTCATGGATGGATTGCACACACCGTACTATTTATTGACAAAATCGTATGTGCAATCGCTCTTGAAAAAACGAAAGAAATTTTCCCACAAAGGAACGTTTGGCCACACCTTACTCGTTGCCGGTTCTAAAGGAAAAATGGGAGCTACAGTATTGGCCACCAAAGCAGCCTTGCATTCAGGTGCTGGGTTAGTAACGACTTTTGTTCCGAAATGTGGATATGACATCATACAAACATCGTGTCCGGAGGCAATGTGTTTAACTTCCACTGAAATGGAATATCTCGTTGGTGAAATTGATTTAACGAATTTTCAATCCATTGGGATCGGTCCAGGAATCGGGACGGAACCGAGCACTTGCGAATTGGTTTTGAAAATCATACAACAAGCAAATTGCCCGCTAGTACTTGACGCAGACGCATTAAACATTTTTTCAAAACATCCGGATTTCATGAAATATATTCCAAAAAATTCCATTTTAACACCTCATCCGAAAGAATTTGATCGCTTGTTTGGTTCTTCTAAGTCCGCTTACGACCGATTGCAAAAGCAACTTGAACAATCGAAAGCACATTCCATCTTTATTTTAGTGAAAGGTGCACATTCATCGTTATCGACCCCATCTGGTGAAGTTTATTTCAATTCCACCGGAAATCCAGGAATGGCAAAAGGTGGCTCAGGAGATGTACTCACGGGTATGATTACATCTATTTTGGCTTCCAATCCTTCACCGAAAGAGGCAGTGATTTTAGCGATGTATTTGCATGGATTAGCGGGAGATAAAGCACAAGAGCAATTCACAGAATACGCCATGAGTGCAACACAATTAATAGATTTCATTCCGAATGCGTTTAAAGAGCTCGGAAATAAAGGTACCTTTAATGAAAAATAAAATCCAATGAACAGAATACAAGCCATATTAACTATCGACCTAGAAAACTTACCTGCTAACTTTCAGGAAATTATCAAACACGAACAAGAAGTCGTGGCTAAATGGAAAGAAGAAGGTATGTTGGAAAGTTTATTTTTAAGACATACCAAAAATGGAGCTATTTTAATTTTTAAAGGCATTGACGAAGCAAAAGCGAAAGAATTAATGGAAACACTTCCTTTGTTCCAGTTGCAAAAAAGTGTTGAATATTATAGTTTAATCAAACAGTTTTAATTTTGAAAAAGCAGATTTCGACTGAGCTCAATCTGCTTTTATTTTTTTGAAATATCAAGCGACTTGTAATGAATCTGCTGTTTTTTTTTTTATCGCGACACTTAATTTTCAGCTTTTCGTTTTTTGTTGTCAACTAATCACGGTTTCTTCTTAACCACTTTCATCTCTACCCTTCTATTGAGTTGATTCTCTTGTTTTGAACAACGATCCCCATCGGTACAATTGTTAACTAATTTGGTTAAACCATAGGCAGTTGCTTGTATGCGATTCAAATCTATTCCACTTTTTTCCAAATAATTAATTACGGATTGATTTCTATTTTTGGATAAAACCATGTTGTATTCTGGTGTTCCGTAACTATCCGTGTGTCCACCGATTACAAGTATCGATGATGGATTTTTTGAAAGTTCTGCTTTCACTTGTTCCAATTTCGATTTTTCATTTTGACGAATAAAACACTTATCGAAATCAAAATAAATGATGAAATCCAACCCATCTTTCGTTGAATAACCCAGGGAATCCACGAAGGAATCAAAATCATGAACCACAACTGGAGAAGGAGAAGGAATGGTATCCACAATTTTGGCTAAAAAAGCTGTATCTTTTTTCTCTTTCCAACCAATAATGTAATCACTCAAAATCAATTGGGTGTCTTTTAGCGCGGTAAAATCAAAATACAAAATATCATCGTCTCCATTGGGTTGCATTTTTCGATTCGAGCTAAGGTAACCCCGTTTATTATCCGAAAAAGATACAATTCCAATATCATCATAATTCGAATTAATAGGCTGTTTCAAAACATGTGCTTGCTTAAAAGAATTCCCATCTCTTTTGGCAACGCATAAATCAAACCCTCCAAATCCAGCATACCCGTCGGAAGAAAAATAGAGGTTACCTGTCGAGTCTAACGAAGGGAAATTTTCATTGTTGACCGTGTTGACATGAACACCCGCATTGATTGGCTTGCCCCAATTTCCATTCTCCCAATTTGAATAAAAAATATCTGTCCCTCCCCTACCCGACGTCATATCTGCTACATAGTACAATCGTTTTCCATCAGCAGTTAGACTAGGATTTCCTAGTGAATATTGATCACTATTATAAGGAAAAGATTGTGCTTTTCGCCACTTACCGTCCGTTAGAACGGAATAGAATAGTTTGATACGCTCAATTCCAACCTCTTTTTTCTCTTTTCCTTTTAAAAATTTATCGACACGAGAAAAATACATCGTATCAAAGTTTTTAGAAAAACATACCGGACCATCATGATAGCGTTTATTTATTTTTTTTCCACCAAATGGTTCAACTTCCAGAAGGTTTTTACCATCACTTTCAATTTTAGACTGATATAAATCAAAATAGGCCTGTCCATTCCACCCATTTTTTTTTCGATGTGTTTTCGATTTTCTTGAAGAGGTAAATACAATTGACTCTTGGTATAAAACCGGACTAAAATCAGCAAATTCAGAATTACAAAAAACCATATTTTCAACTACCAAAGGTTGATCGGATTTCACATCTTCTTCCATAATTTTCCAAGACTGCTGTATTTGTTGAACACGGGGATCTGTTGGTCTAGCTAATTGAAAATTCATAAAAGCAATTCTCGCTTGATCATGAAAACCATTTGTTTTCAAAACTTGACCATAGTGATAATAAAACTCTGGATTTTCATATAGACCAAACGCATTTACCTGATCATATGCTTGTTGTTGTTCCCATTTGTAATTATTCATCTTGCGATAACATTCTCCAAGCTTAAAATAATCGTCGGCGTTAGGATTTTTTGCGACTTTCTTTTCGTATAATTTAGCTGCCTTGAAGTAATCCCATTGATCAAATTTTCGGTCTGATTTTGCTGTTTGACCCCATCCAATAAAACTAATAATCGGTATGAGAAACGTAAAAAATATCTTTTTCATATTCGTTGTGTTAGGTTAAAAAAATCGAGGATTCGACATTTTTGTTTTTGTTGGACTTAAATCCCAGCCGAGCATAATTTCATGTGTCCCACTGTTGTATTTTCCAGTTTGATTGATATAATAATCAAATGAATATGCCAAGCGTAATAAGTTGGAAAATTCAAATTGAACGAGTGCAACCAACATATTATCAGACCCATTCATATTGATTCGATCACCATACCGATACCCTAAACCGAAGTAATACCGTTTGCTAAAAATAAGCGTGGCATTTGCATCAATTACAGCGGGTGAAGCCTGTACATATTTCACCAAAATGGAAGGACGCACATCTAATTGGGAATTAATCGGTAAAACAATTCCAGAGGTAAGGAAATATTGCCTAAAAAATCGAGCTTGATCGGAACCCGCTGTTTTCGTAAATCCAAATTTAGATTCCATGAGGTGATTGGAACTGAGTCCAGCATAAAATCGCTTTTGATAAAAATACATACCAACAGCTGCATCAGGCACCCATGAATTAGCCGGATTATCCAAAAAAGATAGATCATTCGGGTTTTCTATATGAATTCGATCCCATTTAATATTTAAATTATTCAGCATTCCTGTTACGCCTAAAGATAATTTTGCTTTTTTAGTAATGGGTATGTGATACGCATATGTCAAATTGATTCCAGTATTTCGCATTGGGCCAATTTTATCATTATAAACTTGCAACCCAAGTCCTAGCTTGGTATTTGGCACCGCACTATGCAAACTCAATACTTGGGTTGTTGGCGCATCCTCCATTCCAGCCCATTGACTGCGATGAACCAAGGTTCCGGAAAAGGTTTCCCTACTACCAGCATAGGCTGGATTTATGTAGGTTGGGTTGAAAAAATACATGGAGAAACTGGCGTCTTGTTGCGCACGCACTGCCGAAGCAACGATGAATGCACTAATGATGATTGTTGTTTTCATAATTTATTCGTTTTCTTGTTTTCGTTTTCTTTCGCTAATACCAACTCCACTCAATCTGCCTACTTTTATAGAGTATCGAGCGACATGTAATGGTGATACGATTTATCTTTTAATAAATACCCACCCGCGTTTCTCCACATCTCCATATTTAATGATGTAGAAATACGTTCCATCTGCCAGTGCTTCGCCATTTATGTTTCTTCCTTCAAATCGATTAATCTCATTGTCATAGTTTTCAGTAATCCACACTTCATTTCCCCATCGATTGATTATGGTTACATTATTATCAGCGAAATAATCCAAAATAGGTATGTTCCAGTAGTCGTTTTTACCATCCCCATTCGGAGAAAAGCCATTATAGAAATCAAGGTTGATTTTTGGATTCACTTGTATAATCGAAGTGTCAGAGCCACATTTATTTGTTGCAATCAATTCAACCGGGTAACTTCCAGTCAGTGTATATAGATGAAATGGATCTTCTTCCACACTGTAGTAACCATCACCGAAATCCCAATAAAATGAATTTGAATTTGTAGACAGATTGTAAAAATTAAACGAACTTTCATTCACGCCAACGTAAGAAAATAAAGCAGTTGGATCAGGAAGTAACTTCAATTTGGTAATCACAACTGAATCACACCCCTTACTTGTGGCTAACGTATCCGAATAAGTTCCTGCCAGCGTTACGTATTGCCCACCTAGTAAAATACTATCCCCCTCACATATGGATGTATTAATAAATACTTCTTTATTAGGATGAACAGTTAAGATGGTATTTATAATTGAGTCACATCCTGTTTCAGAAGGAATGGTCACAAAA
>JACCDY010741338.1_pt1 | contig 45611 bp, 79 predicted proteins | sample 7446391 | NCBI WGS metagenome assembly JACCDY01 (sample SAMN15323451, study PRJNA562643) | freshwater metagenome | isolation source: river surface water | place: USA:Blue River Watershed | collected 2017-08-18
AACATAAGACAAATCCTCATCTAAAATTATGGTTAAATCACATTCATAAATGGGTATTCTGATTGTTTTCTTTCTCATATCTTATTTGTTTTTAACGATATACAATCTTTTTTTCTTATCATAGATAACATTCTCTTCTGATATAAGATTAACCTCACTCAATAATATCTTACAAGGCTCATCTAAATACCATACATAATCTGGATCTGTATCTGAAATCATACCAATTTCACAATACTTTGCTCTGATTCCTGGTGGTTGGAAATAGACTGTGTTACTCATTTTTATTAAATGTTTGGTTGTAGTATTCTTCTGCAACTTCTAAATTATCTTCTGTATCGGAATCATATCCTACAAAAGCATCAATAATCTGTTGCTTTTCCATTTCTTTGGCTTGTTTAATATCTAATGAAAATTCATTTAAAAATCTTGGTTCATCTTTAAATAAATCAACAAACCATTCTACTGCTGTTTGTTTCATAATTATTTATTTCTTGTTTAACTTCTTGCCAATATTTTTTACTATAAAAGTAAGCATTGTCAATTATCAATTCATCAACTAATATTAATGCACATATTTTAACTTGTTCAAACATCAATGGTTCTTTTTTATGTAAGTATATGCTTTTTATCATATAAATTATAGTATATGCTTTTTGGCATATATAATCACTTTTTTCATTTGATAAATGTTTCGTTGTAGTATTGTTCTGCTTCTTTATCATTGTCCCAATGCGGACAACCACACCAAGAAGCATCAATAATCTGTTGCTTTTCCATTTCTTTTGCTTGGTTAAGTATTTCTATTTGATTTAAAGTTGGATTTCTTAATTCAAATAATTGTTCTTCTAACCATTCTACTGCTGTCATAATCCTTTTTCTTTTTTAAATATTTCTAATAGTTCTTTTTTTTTTGGATTTTTATTTAATTCTCCTACCATTTGTAATGAATAAATTAAATCTTCAGTTTCACCTGAATTTAACCACTCTGCAAAATCAATAGCGTAATCATCTGCTATTTTTTCGCATTTTACATCTAATGATATTTTTGTAACCGAAAACCTATCTGCTTTTCTAAATTTATCTCTTAATGTCATATCTTATTTGTTTTTAAATTATTCAAACCATTCCTCAAAAGACTTACCTGTTTTAAAACCATTAAATGATTTTTTCATATCTTCCTCACTAAACTTATTCTTGTCTTGTCCTTGTTGCCATTTAGCACCTTTCTGTAACGCTTCTAAAAACCATCCTTTTATATCGGAATCATCCATATTATCTCTAACTGAATAATGTGGAAAATTTTTTGTTAATTTTTCAGCAACTTCTTCAAGTGTTTCTTGTTTAGCTTCTTCTTTTGGAATGATTATTTCGTATATACAAATAGGCACTTCATCAAATCCATATTCAACTATCTCTGTTTGAATATACTCACAACTTGAATTATTAACAAACCATTCAAGGAACTCATCATCAATAGCTTGTACACCATCTTTGATTAAGTATTGGTCTGTTGTTAGAATGATTTTTTTACAATCTTCTCTTTTTGCTTTTGTTCCGTTTACAAAGTATAATGTTTCTACATCAAACATCATTACTTTAATTATAACTCCGTAAGCAAATACATAATCTTCTCTAATTTCTTCATCAGAAGTGATGTAGATGTGTTTGTTGAGGTTAAATTTATTATTTTCTGCTAATTCAATCAATAATATTAATATATCATTTTTAGCTTGAATTAATCTACTTGGTTTCTCTGTTGGTAATACGTGAATGTTTTTCATAAGTTTAGTTTGTTTCATTGTTAATAAAAATTACTTTGCAATTTGCGGTTATTCTTCTTGGTAATAGTTTAAATAGATTAGGAGGACAATTAAAGACCATCTTTGGATAAACCAAATATAATGGGTAACCTCTCTTTTCTACTGTTATTGAGTATTTTGATAATTTAAACCACCTGGGTATATCATTCCTACTCCTAATACGTCTCAAGACAATTACCTGAGTATCTATTTTACATTTGGAGAATTTGAACTTTTCATTAAATAAAATACGTTCATACCAAACTGTTTGATAACCCTTGGTAACTTCTTTAGCTTTTTCGACAAAGTCTTGGTAGTTGTTTCCAACAATAATAATGTTTTGTTTCATAATATAATAATTAACTGTTGCAATTAGAGAATGTATTATCCAATCGATAAAGCAAATGTATATTATATTTTTTATATATACAATACCCTTTTTGTTATTTATAATAATAATAAATAACGTAACAACGCATTGGTATGCTGTTTTGAGAGACACCCCTATTAAAAATTGATTTTTAAAGGGGGGTGTCCCTAAAAAACGACTTTTTTCAACGAAACACCTCATTTTTGGTTTTGCAACTTGTTTACATAACTAAAAATAGTTATGCAATATAATAAAAAAGCCTACAATTAAGTAGGCTTTAAATAGTTGTGTTGTAGGTAGTTACTAGATAAAATCTAAGTCGTCAACCTCTTGGTTTAAATCTTCAACTTCTACTGGAGCTTCCTCTTTAATCAAGTAAGCCTTTAAATAAGTTTCTAACTCATCAAAAACAGCATCAGCTTGTGCAGCTTGTGCATCATTTAATGAACCATCAAACTTAAATCCAGGTGTTGTAAATTTTACAGCTCCTTTTTTGCCCTCTACAGCCTTATCTACCACAACCCACTCTTCAGGTAGTCTAGATAGACTTTTGTTGGTAAATTCGCCCCATTGTTGTACAGCAGACCCCTTTAGTTGGATGTTAGCTAACGTACCGTCTTCTAACATAATGTAGATAGACTTAACATAGTGTCCTCCTGCATTTTTTACCTTCTCTTTAATGTCAGCATATAAACCTTTAGCGATCTCGTTACCTTTGAATGGCTTAACAGTCATTACTTGCTTAGAGATAAACTTAACTTCATTAGAATAGATACCACTTGATGTAGCGTCATTCCATCCACTAACAGTGTGGAGTTGGTCTAGTACTAAAAATTTAAAAGGTAAAGGAACTGAAACATTTTCTTTAGTCTCTTTGTTATAAAAAGAAAATGCACGTTCGTTTGATTTCCATTCTAGAAATCTTTTTGCTGGATTTGAAAGCGGTTGAGAAAATGCTTTCGCTCTGTTTGAACTCATAATATTTATTTTTTTTATGGACTGAAATGAAGAGGCTCAGACCTTACCTCGGTTAATTATGATGTGGTAAAAATAATACTTTATTTTGAATTACCAAATAAAATATTAGAAATTTTAGGAGATTCGTATGTGTCGGGTTTTAATATCTTACCAAATGGTTTTGAAGTATCAATTATACCGTCTACTCCGTTAATAAGTGGCTTTCCATTGACTAATTTAGTCATATTACTACGATGAACTTCATTAAAAACATCTTCTATAATATGCTGCATACCGTGAGATAATATAGTTCCGTATAAAATATATAATTGGTCTGCTAACGCATCTGCTATTTCTACTAAGTCTTCATTGATACAAGCAAAAAAGTATTCTCTATTTTCTTCTTCCATTAAAGAATGTCTCAGCTTATAGTTTAATATATTACAAGGAGATTCATTTACCTCTTGATTAAATGCTTTTTGAAATTCACTTACTTTATTTATCATACTTTTTCTTTAAAATGTTTTTATATACTTTGTTTACCGATTCCTTATTAGCGCCTTGTCGGTAGTAGTAATTCATAACTTTAATTATGCGCTGTAGTGGGCTTTGTTTCATAGTTCTGTTGCTTGTTTTATTAATTTACCTACTTTATCTTGCAATTCAGACAATGTTATTTCGTGACTTGAATTTGTATTATAAAACACCTTTAACATCTCCAACATTTCAGGCGCTTTTGATATTAGTAATGCGTTTGGTTTCCAGTTTGCATTTGAAGCAGTCCATTCTACTGGAGCTATACAAACTATATTTCCATATGATAAACGATTGTCTGTAAAAACATTTTCTTTATCAAACAACCATTTACCTTTTGTTCCTTTAAATTCCATATAATTTATTTATTTTAATCCAATCTTTGTTATCAAATTTTCTAAAGTCTTTATTCCATAACTTACACTTAGGTTCTTTTCTAAGTATTGCTATTGTCTCGTATAGCGAGAAACGTGGTGCATTTTTCTCTACAACAAATTTCTCAGGTTTCTCATAAGGATATTCCTTTTTGAAATCCTCCACATTCTCTGAACTTATAAGCTCTGCTATTCTAAAATAGTGCATACACTTTTCAGCTTTTATTATCTTATTGATAGTATCTCGCTTTAGTCCAAAGTATTCTGCCACTGATATTTTAGGGCATCCCTCGTTTAACATACGCTCAACAAAGTATTTCTTAATTGTAGCAGTATGAGGTAGTCTGTTGTTATCGGATAGCATATATCCGAATCGCTCTTCAAATTTAGTTATCATTGTAGTTCATTTTTGATTCAAAAATTAAGTATTTGAAATTAGGTTCAAAATTAATAATGTATTCTATTGCTGAGTGGTGGTAGTATTTAATCTTACCATTCAATCCTGCCGGATATAATTCCAACTGTTCTATTCTTTTTCTTACAGTAGTCTCGCTTAATTTAGTAACTCTCATAATCATTCCTACTGTAAACAATTCATCAAAAGGGGTTCTCATTTGTTTCATATAAATTCGTATTCGTCTATGTATTTCTGTGGTGCGTTGGGTCTTCCATTCAGTGCTAGTGATAACGATGATCGATTTACTCCGGTTTCTCTACATAACTGTATCATTCCACTAAATATTTTACCGTCTGATTTTCTCCTGACCTGTTTCATCAGGTGCGATTGTGACCTCTGCATTGAAAGACTCTTATCTGATAGCTCTACAAAGTCATGTACTTTCTTTTTGTTTTTATACTGATAACCGTTTTTTATTTGGTTTAGATTATAAAAATCAATTGGTTTCCATCTCGGTCTTGGCAAATCCCATAAGTAAGAATCTTTATTTTTCGATTCAAATAATATCTTACTTATTTCTGCGTTCCTCATTTCTCAATCGCTCCAAATATAAAATACCGTCCATCAACTCCATTTGCATATGATCCGCCCATCCATCAAAGTCGATGTCTTTTCTATCTAAAGTAGTTCCATATTTTTCAATACCAACTCTTGACCTGTCTTGAAACTTCTTAACAACTGACTCAACTACTGAGTCGACTATATTTCTATTAGCATCTTTACTAGTATCGTTTATAGTCCAATTAACTACAGCTGAATCAATAATTCTTCCAGTCCATAAACCGTAAGCATCAGGAGTACAAGTTGACGCATCAAATAGTCCACCACCACCAAATGACCTAACCGGTTTGTGTCTCTTAAAATTAAACTTCTTAAATTGTTCAGTCAAATAATACTTAACTCCAGCTAATTCAGAATACAACATTCCGTCACTAGTAAGCTCGTAAATCTTACCTTGTTTAAAAGCTACATCTCCTTCTGATGTAACATAGTCTTTAACACATACATACTTTTTCATAGTTCTTTAATAATTAATTGTTTTAGTTTCTCTAGTTGTTTTGAATTTATATTTTGGTAATAATTAATTCCGTGTATTACAGTCCCGTGGTCTTTGGATACTGTTCGTGCTATTCTTGAATAACTATAGCCAAACTCTTTTAGTATTACATAGTATAGTGAGCGTAGCTCTACATATTCTTGTTTTCTTGTTTTGTGGGATATATCAAATCCTGTTTCTCTTTTGATAATATCTCTGATTCTTTGTTCCATAATATTTGTTTCAGTTCGTTAAAATCATCCTCAGTCCATTTTGGACGAGGTAAATCCCATAAGCGATGTTCTTTAACACCGCAATATTGTAATATTTGACTTATCTCTGCGTTTTTCATTTGACAAAGTAAAAGATAAAAAATATAATACGCAATAGTTATTCACTATTTTTACACATTATAAATAACATTAATATTTTGTAGTTTAATGTATAATGTGTTAATTTGTAGTCTATAAACATTTATAATATGAGTAACGAAGAAAGAAAATTAGAGGCTAGAGTCCATAATTTATCACAACAAGTGAACGAATTAAGAAGAGTAATCGAACATATAAAAAACTTTTCAGATTCAATAAAAGAACCAGTTATTAGAGATATTATTAAACAAGAAATTAAAAGTTATGAGGAAAGAAGTAGTTTATGATACATTTCAGCCAAAAAAGCTTGACCAGCAAAGAAGCGATTCTTGGTACAAAGAAAGATATGGGAAATTCACAGCAAGTAAGATTATTGACTTATTAGGAATAAAAGGTATGGGATTAACAGGAGAGACGTATGCTATCGATAAAGCTATTGAGCAGTTATATGGAGAAGTAGAGGAAGGATTTACTTCTAAAGATATGCAACGTGGTATTGATTTAGAGCCAATTGCATTCGCTAAGTTTAAAGAGGTACATCCAAATCTAAACGTACAAAACTGTAGTTTCTTTGCTTACGGAGAACACGCTGGAGCGTCTCCTGACGGATTGGTTGATGAAGATGCTATTTTAGAGATTAAATGTCCTAAAGGAAAGAAATTCTTTAGATTAGTGGCTGAAGAGAACATTGATAAAGTATATATCGCTCAAATGCAGATGCAGATGTTGGCTACAAACCGCAAACGAGCTTATTTCTTCAATTATTTAGAAGTAAATGATAAAGTATATCATCACACAATTATCGTTGAACGTGACGAAGATATGATAGAATTGATAAAAGAAAGACTTACCGAGGCAATTGCTATTAAAAAAGCCTATATTGAAAAAATAGAGTCTAAGAAGCAGTGGTAGCTTTTGACAGAGCATCATAGATGACACTCTGTATATAGAAAGACCCCTACTTGAGATAGGGGTCAATCCGAAAGAACCAGAAAAAACTAAAACTTATGAAACGTATCAAAGATACTAAAAAGAACAATGCGAATTGTTCTTTTTTATTTTAACCACTAAAAATATTTTAACCACTAAAATAAATTCGTAATCCGTGCCACCTGACCATTAACCTTACAGTGTAAAAACCCTTCAATGGCTTTAGGAGCATGTTGATACCCGTTACGTGAATGCCAACTATCTGTACCGCTCGGACTTCTAAGACTTTCTACTGTAATTCCAATATAGTCTTTTGATGTTTTATGATGCACGTGATGCGTGTAAATATACCTGTGTTTGGTCTGACTCCATTCCATAGGGAACTCTTGAGCCATTAATAGTGGTAGTAAATCTTGTTTAGCTCCATCTCCGTGAGTAGTACCAATTAAGTTGTTGTAGTATCTAAATCCTTTACGATGAGCTATTGAGCAGTCAAATGTAATGTTATCACAATTCTTGAAGTAAGCCTCTATAACTTGAGCTAAGAAAAACCCATTCGTGTAATCGTGATTACTTGGATTAAATGTGAAATGCACATCAGCTACAGAAAGCAGCATCTCTAACGTATCTACATATAATTGCTTGGCGATTAGAAAGTTAGAGTGCCACATTCCATCTGTGTCTTGAGGTGTACCACTTGTAGTTGTACGTTTAGGTGTATCGATATGTAATATATCGTTACCGCCTATAAATAATATTTTATCAATTTTAAATGACGATACTTTATCCAATATACCTCTAACACCACTAAGCACTCTCTGTACTGCTATTTGATTGTTATAAGATTCCCCTACTTCAAAGGCTGAACATAGCTTACCGATATGAACATCGGCAGGATCTATAACCAATAAGTAACTATCGTTACTTTCTATGCGTTCTAATTTAGGGAACTTAGGAGAGTACTGTTGTAAGTCTCTAATAAGGTCTTCCCTAAATGTATCATCTTTTTCTTCAAATGTTTCGTAAAAAACAACATTATAAAATGGAACTGAAGAGTGAGTGATTAATTTCCAACTTCTAATTTTAGAATAATCCAATCCGTAATACTCACAATATTGTTGGATATTCATTAAACTTCCATTATCGGCTATAGCCGTAAAGTGAGTATTACTTTTAGATTGGTAATTATTTGAGTCTGTTTCTGACTTTATCTTAAAGTACTCTTTCTCTTGTTCTTTACTAATTCTGTAACGACCTGATTTATTTATCTCAAGCCCTAATTGTTTCGCAATTGTTTCGTTTATTCTGTATCTCATAGTTTATCTTCCCCCACCAGCGTAGGGCTTTTTATAGTTCTTACTTGTTTTTAGTTTGGAACTCCCCGATTTTGAGTGGACACCAGGGCGACTAACCTTAACTTTAGTCTTTTTTTCTGCGCTTGTTTGTTTTACAGCCATAACTTACTTTTAATTTGTCTATAAATATACATACCAATAGGTATAAGTATGAGCCAAAGATAATTAACTTTTTTATCTATGGCTTTTTTCTTTACCTGTTTAAAATCTTCTTTTTTTACATTTAACTTTTTTATAGAAGATGTTTTAGCTATTTCTTTTGTTGTATCTGTTTTAATAGAGCGATTCTTTTTTGACTTTATAACGGTATTGGTATAGGATTTACCATCTATAATCATTGGCTTTAAACTATCTAATGGTTTATACTCAACCTCGTCAATAGTTTGCTCTATAAATATATTATTGTTTTTCACATACGTGCCGTCAGTCTTAACCACAACTGAGCTATCGACTTTAGATTCTGTAGTTGTTTTAGAAATATCTACTTTTCTTGAAGCGCAGGAAGTGATTAGTAATAGTAAGATTAAATATCTCATTTGGTAAAGTATAGTGCTGATTCAGCTATTCTACGTCTAGTAAGTCCGTTAAGAGCCTTTCCACCCGCTTTATTCCATCTTAAAAACTCTTTAGCTATAGCGGGGTTGTTTGGGTTTGCATTAACTAATTTAAGTAAAGTGCTTGTAGCTAATCCAGGGATTCCTAATTTTACATTTCCAATCCCTACGTTATAAGCAAACGCAGTTAAGGCATTTAGTTGGTTTTCAGATATATTTGATTTGACAAGTTTTAAAACGTTAGCTGCAAATTTATCAGCTACTACTTTAAAAATCTCATTAGCGTATTCTTTTGTAATTGGTTTGTCTGTCAGCTTTACTCTGATACCGTTAGGATAGTATGTATTGCCAAACCCAATTGTAGGGACGTTAGCGGAACAGTTATATGGCTTATCGCTAAATCCTTCAAATTCTTTAATTAAATCATAACCTTTTTCAGTTAGTTTCATTATCTAGAAAATATTTTTATCAATATAGTTCCTAAAGACCCTAAGATAATAAGCATTACTACTTTAAATTGTTTAACGTAAACAGATACTTCGTTTTTAAAGACTTCAAGATCTTCTACTCTATCCTCTATTTCGTTTATTTTGTAGAGCATACCGTGGTTATTGTTAAGCTCATTACCAACGATAGCATTTTTTATGTCGTGAATATTTTTACCGACAATAGCCAAGTCTTCAACAAGTTCTTGCTGCTTTTTCTCGAGTCTATCCAATCTTTCTATCTCTAAGTTACTCATTTTTTTGATAGTTTCTCAACAATGTCAGTAACTCCTTGAATACTAATATAAGCAGTAGCTATAATAACCCAATCAGATGAGTCTAAATTACCTAAAAATAGTCCAGCACACCCTATAAGAAAAACAAAAAGTTTTCTACTTATCCATCGATTTATTATTATATCTAAACTTCTCATTATAAATTAATTATTATTTCATCTACTTTTTCAACAACTCTGAGAGATAAATTTAAGGTTTCATTATCAACACTTAAATAAACGTACATATTTTTTTCTTCTATAACCATTATGTAGTAATATCATTAAGTATTGATAATGAGCCTTTAAAATAAGTAGTTACATTACCATCTGCATCTATAACTTGTAAATCATAAAAATAAGTCACTGGAGGAAAGTCTAGAATAGCTTTATTCATAAGTAGAATACCTTGAGTAGCGTTATCTACGATTAAATTATCACCACTTACTGACCATTCAAAGAACGGGTTGGAATTATCAGCCACCTTAAACTGCATCTTTACATCTGCGCCAGTGATATTAAATCCTAACTTTATTTTTCTTTCTTTAAATGTATTCCCTTTGACATGATCAGGAAAGTTATATACGGTCATAATTTATTACTGTGTTACTACTTAAACAAAGGAAGAACTTGTGCTTTTAACAAGACAGTAAATCCTTCGTGTTGTTTTATAAAATTCTTTAAAACCTCAGCGTCCGATAAGTCAATATCTAATGACTTACCAGCGTAAAGTTTATTTGCCCAATCCCAGTACTTTAAGGCATCTCCTTTTGTTTCCGAAATTAATGTAGAAGCTATTAACTTACCTACATTTGCATTTTCAATTACTTGTCCTTCTAAGTTTTTTAATTCAAAGTTCAAATCTAATTTCATAATATTTGTTTTAGTTAATAAACACAAAGATATTAAAATTTATTTATATATTACTAATTAATTATCAAACGGAGGTTGTAAAGTCACATTTATTGGATTAATTATTAAATCCAATTGATTATCCAAACTCTCTTCCATTGCTGGAACGTCCAAAGTCGCTTCCAACCATCCACATACTTGGTCTTTAGTTAGTTCTTCATAAGGTGTAAGGTCTTCACCTGTAGGTAAAGGCATAGAAGTAGCCCCATACATATCTGTAGAAACACCCTCTTTTTCAGCAGCATAACGCCAATGAATTGTTATTACTACATCTTGTAAATCACCGTCTTTTTCGATACATTCCATCGCTGAAATTATCCATTTAAATATTGTCATATTATTTGTTTATTAAGGTTTTTAATTCTTCAATTTGTTTTTGTTGTTCTTGAATTGCCTGAACTAATATAGGCACTAATTTTGAATAATCTACTGATTGCATATCATCTCCATCTTTTTTTCCTGTAACAGAATATGGAACTACATCTTGTATTTCGTGAGCAATACCACCATACATTCTATCTTCACTATTTTTCCAACCAAAATCATACATTTTAAATTTTGAAATAAGATTTAAAGCGTCAAAATTTTTAAAATCTTCTTTAAGTCTATAATCAGATACTATGTTGTACGAAGTAGTCGTTGTAGAAGTAGTAACAGAACCAACAGCAGTAGTACCATTTACAAAACGTAATGGTTGCATACTTGCACCTGAATCAGTAGACAAACCTAATGTTAAATTAGATGATTTTAAGTGTGTTAAAACACTAACTCCACCTGCAACATCACTTGTAGTTCCAACTAATACATTACCCGCTGAAGTGATACGCATACGTTCTGTAGCACCACCCGCATTAAATACTATTCCATCTTGACTTTGTATTCTACAAGATAAACCACTATTAAAATTATCAGTTCCAAATTGTGCGTGATTTGTACCGCCTACATTTATATCTAATTGACCACCCCAAGTATTATTGTTTAATGTTAAAGTAGTTCTATTTGAATTTGAATTTGGACTTGTTGTGCCAATTCCTACGTTACCACCTGAAGTGATACGCATACGTTCGGTAGCATTTGTATTAAAACTTAAGGGAGCGTTACTTTCATTGTTTAAAACTAAATTACCCGATGTAGTGTCAATACCCAAAGATGATTGATAAGAACTACTTTGAATAGTTAATATTGGAAAAGATGCTTTATATAAATGACATATTGTCGAAGGACTTGTTGTGCCAATACCTACGTTTCCGCCTGAAGTGATACGCATACGTTCTAAAGCACCAGCATCAAATATTAAATTATTTGCAGTATCTGCACCAATTATTAAAGATGAAGACGTATTATAAATATATCCCTTTTTTGTTCCTGAAGTTTGGAATGTAAATTGCCCTCCATTTACTCCATTTATAGATAATGTTGAATAATTAGTTGCGTTATCAGGCGCAGTAGTTCCAATACCAACATTTGTACCATTATCCCAAACAATACTATTTCCTATCGCATATCCACTTCCAGTAAATTTAGATAGGTAATTAGCGGTAAAAGTACTCGCTGTTACAGGATTAGTTAAAGCGTTTTGTTTGTTATTAAATGTAGTCCAATCCGTTGAACTTAAAGCACCATTTGCTGAACTACTTGCTAATCCCAAACTCAAAACTTGAGTAGATAAAGACAATCCGTTTGCAGTTCCAATAGTTACTGCATTGTGTATATCAGATGTTAAAGCAATTACTCCATCGTTATTTGGGAATTGAAATACTCTTAGCGCTCCACTTATTAAGTTTGCGTCAATTTGCATAGTCTTATTAGAACCATCTGACTGTCTAAAATTTAAACTTAAAGAAGAAGTTCCTAAAGCGTTTATAGTGGTATATCCTATTCCTGAAAAACCTGCCGAAGTAGCCTGTTTTAAAGATAGCCTACCGCTTGTTCCGCTATATCCGTTTATATATAAATCAGAAATATTAAGATCAGCAGAAAAAGTTTTTAACCCAGTAATTGTTTCAGTACCTGTTAAGTGAACCACAGCATTATCGTTAGCCTTGTTATAAAACGTATTCCAATCTGTAGAGCTTAAATATCCTGACTGAGTAGAGTTGGCTTGTTGAATACTTAATACTAAATCAGAAGTTAAAGCTCCACCACCTAATAATGGAGATGTAGTTCCAATAGTTCTTGAGGTAGGTACTTTATTAGCTAATTCAGGAACAGTAGGGCTGTTAGCAGTTCCTGCCAAATCTCCACCTAAACGAACAATACCCTTAACTAATGTTGTAGCGTCAGGAACTGCGTAATCTACAGTAATTATATTAATATCTTTTCTTATTATTCTAATATACCATCCGTCAACCTGTACAGTAGCAGAAGCGTCTGTAGTTAAATATAATTCAGCAGGGTAATCGGTAATATAAGTAGAACCCATATAAAATGGAGCTACAAAGCTAATTTCGTGAAGTCCTGAACTTTTGAATGTAGTTTCAAAAATGGAGTTTGTAAATTCAGCTACCGAGCCAATTCCAAACTTAGCTTTTATATCTACTTTTTGATTTGAAGTAGTAGTAGTTACTTGAACGTGAACACGAACATCAATAGTATCTCCTACTGATAATTCAGAGAAGTTAAATTGATTAGTAGTAGAATCCCATACATAAGAAACTCCATAAGGGTTTTGATCTGTGCTAGTATTTGCCCCTTCACTATCATTTGTTAATTTTAAAGGAGTATTAGTTACAGCCGTTAACGGAGTGGTTTGAGTTATTAAATCATTATAATCAAAATATCCTACAGAATTTAATAATGATTCAGGCGCTTCAGGTTGGTCTTGTAAAATAAGCGCATTTCCAGCGCTATTTACAACAACCATTTTATTAGGAACTAAAGAATCAGGAGTATCATCCAATTCTGTAAATAGTCTTTTGTTGTATAATGTAACAGGAACTAATTTAAGTTCTGAATTATCAACTACTACGGTCTTACCTGCATTACCTGTATATTTAAAAGTATCAACTAAGTTGTCAAATCTATCGATATACACTCCGCTTCCGCCTCCTCCGCCTAACCAAGCAAAGTAGTCAATATCAATCAATTTATCCCATACCTGAGCTACAGTTGTAAAAGTGAAAGTACCTCCCGACACAATAGTAACATCCTCTGGATATATAAATTGTTCTTTAATTATGTTAGCTCCGTTTCCTGTTTTGAAATGAAGTTGATTCCCAACAGCTAATAAGTCATTCTGAATAGAGGTTACAGCGTTAGCTGTATCTCCATTTAGCGTAAACTTAAAATATCCGCCTGTTTGTTTTTCAATTAATAGTGAATTTGCCATATTAGTCTAAAGATATTACTTCTAAATGTATTTTTAAATTCTGATTTACATTCTCCCACTCTCCTACAGATATTTGAAATGAAGTTGTGTTTACCTTTTTAAAGATAAAATTACCTACCACATTATCCACGTCTAAATTACCCATACTTTCTAAGTTTGCCTTTACAACATAGTTCATAGAAGGCATTGCATTTTGAACAGTAACGTTAATTATACTTTCAGGTATATTAGTTATGGTTGCGCTTACTATGTTTCCGGAGACAGTAAGAGTTCCTCCACTGCCAGGGTTAAAGCCAGTAATGTATCCTTTATTTTTAGGTAGCGTAGCTAAAAAAGCATTTGACAATACTGTCAATTGAGAATTAGTAGCTTCTGAATAATTTATTAATTCATTCTCTACAGCTCTATGTTCTAAAGCTGTTATTGACGAATTGTCTGCTAAGTTTAAAGCAATTAATGCTCTTATTTCTGCTGCTGTCATGATGTTTTATAGTCTAATTGTGAATAATGTTGTGATGAATAGTCAGGTATTACAGGTATTACTGGAGCTACGTAATCTCCTTCAAAAATATCTTTTAAATTTAAAGATACATTAAATGTAACAAATCCAAAGTTCTCTTGACCGGTTAATTCAGGTATCTCTACAGCTTCAAATAAAGAAGCTCTTACGTTATCTATATATAAATAAGGATTTTCAAGAACATCGGTCAAAGCAATTAACTGCTCAACATTCATAAGCTCTGAAACATACTTAGATACTTTATTTCTTTTTACAGCCTGAGTTACAGTCTGCTGAGTAGACGCTTCATAATATGTAGTAAGTTCAGTCTGCTTAACATTCTGTCTAAACCAAGTTTGAAAACCAATACTCTGATAAGTATCTGTTCTCTTAATCTTGTACGTGAACTTTGTGGTTTTTTCCTTTTCTTCATTTGTCAGTAAAAATGGAGTTGAATAAAATGTCTCTCCTAATGATTGCTTAATTTCTAGATAAATTAAATTCATCCCGAAATCATAAGGAACGTTAGTTAAAGACCAAAAGAACTGAGGGTCTCCGTTCAATGAATTAGTCAACGATTCTACATTAAATGAAGAGGTAATACTTGTCTTTACACCAGTACATAAATCTACAACATTCACAGTCCAGTCTTCTAAATTTATACCGTCTGGAGTATTTGTTACTTGAACATATTTACTTGTATTTAACGGAAGTAACTGAACTCCGTTAAAAGAATAGAAGCGATTTATTTGACTGTTTTTAAAGTAAAACGCTTCTTCTTTTGTTCTATATATGTTAATTATTGGCTCTGTCATATTCTTACAAATATACTAAATTTATTAAAGCAAATTCATACGAGATGTAAACTCTTGTATGTCATCGGTTAGCGAATCGTTGATTGCTACATTATTGAAAAATACTCCGTTATATAACAACTGTCTTCTCTTGTCATAAACGAATAATTTATTATCTTTTAATTCCCAATCAATTTCTTGAACGTAGGTTTCGTTGTTAATTATTATAAACCTGTTTTCTGTATTTATCGTCATCGTTTTAGGCTCGTATTTTTCTTCAGCCTTAATAGTCAATTCCTTGCTAAGAATTTCGTACTTCATATTGATAGGATATACTTTTATAACTCTATCGTTGTTATCAATGGTTCTAATATATCCTCTATTACTTCTAATACTATTTTGTAAGGTAACAAAGTCATTAAAATCAACATTTGAAAATATGATATTTTCATACATAAACGGAGATAATATTGGGTTTGCAGGAACGAAAGAGTCTCCTTCTTTTAATGTAACCCCACTGTAAGTTGTAATACACTCTCCGTTATTCTTATAGAATGAATTTTTAATACTAATATCTTTATGATACAAGTTGCAAGTAGCAAGGTAAGACTGATAATAATTATGTATATTTCTCCTAAGAGAATATCTTAAATTACTATATCTTTCAGAAGCATTTAAGTTAGCTATAGAAGTAAAACCTTGATTTGTGTAATTAGTAAAAGGAACTAATCCATCATCAAGTATGTAGATATACTTAGTTACTCTTTCTCCGTTATTGCTTTCGCTAATTACTCCGGAAGAGGTTCTAAGTAAAAGCAAAGAACTAGTAGCAACTATATCATCAACTACAGAGTCTTTAGACTTAGCATTTGGCTTCACTAAATAAGTACCTGCATTTTTATCAGGAGCTGTTATGTAAAATACACTATCCACAGTAATACCTAAAGATTGGAAGTTAACACTACCATCACTACGTAAAATAAGCCTATTAGAGACAGGGTCGTAAGAGTGTTGTAAATAAGATATTTCTGTTATAGAAACATCTCCCTCAGTAGGTAAAGAATCGATACAAAACAATGTATCATCGTCTTGAGAGGCAGTATCTTCAGAAACTTCAATAGCCTTTCTTCTATTAGATTCTATTAAGAAAGCATCTCTAGTCCACTCAATGTTGATGTCTTTTTTGTTTTCAACCATTTTATTAGTAAAAACATATTTAGCCTCTCCATGAACATTATCCGCAGAGTTTAACTCTTCATTTTCTTTTAATGCTTGATAGTTTTTATACTTGTAGCTAAATTCATTTACTGTAAATCTAGGATTGAAAACTTTATTCATTTCTGAGAACTGAGTATTATTAAAAAACCCAGACTCGTATGTTGTGTAAAAATCATTCTCAGTACCAAAAAAAACCTTGCCATCGGCATCTATCTCGTGATCAGCATTCATTTCGGTTATTGATTTCTCAATATCTTCCAACGATATATAAAATGGCTTTTGAGTTCCATCAGTATTGTATATAGCATTTCTAAGAAAATTACCATTAACAAGTCTGTTGTTATAAAACTCTCCTCCAACTGCAAAACGAGGAGCTGATATATCAAGACCGGATGTAGATTTAACTACTTGTCTCATGACATCAATTAATCGAAAAGAAGGTACTACTGAGCTATAAGAAGAAGACTCTGCTGTTATATTTATAGATTCTATATTGATAAATCCAAAGCACTCTAATCTACCTAAAAGAGTGGTTTCATTCATAGTGAATTGGTAACAAATCCAAACTTTATCTCCTCTTACTAAACTGTCAATTCCTACATTATAATCTGTAGGTATGAAAGAGAAATCAGAAGAGCTTTGTCGTAATTGTTTAGAAAGTAAAACTATATTATTAGCCGTAGCAAAATCATTTCCATATCTAATAGATAAAGAAAAATCTATAATACCCTTTCCTCCGTTGTCTCCATCGGGTTGTAACAATCCACTACATCCGTTTAACTTTATATTTATTTTCTTTAAGTTTGTACGGCATTCTAAATATTGCATACTTTCAAAACCAGCTCCGCTAATTTCAAATGGAGTTTGCATACCATCAATATCTGACTGAGTTATATTTACTGCCGGATTTATAGTATAGTTTCTATTGCCTTTTGTAGATAAATTTAATTCATATTGCTCCTGCTGTTTCCATATACCTGTTTGAAAAACAGGTTTAGATAAAAACAACATATTTTTAGGAACTAAAGGCTCTATAGGATTTCCGTCAACATCTTTATTGCTTAGCAAATTAACCTTCACAGATTTTCTTCTCTTCACGATTTGTAAAGATGATTTTTGAATTACCTTACATTTAAAATACTCAAAATCATCTGTTATAGCTGAAGCAAAGTCAAGTTCAGAAACAACATCAGGGTAACCATCTTGACGTATAATCAAATCTACCTTACTTTCAAATCCGTAGAAATGATTAAAGTAAAGCAATTTATCTAAGTAGTGATTTCTATAATTTACAAAATTAAATTGAGCTTCTCCTCCTGAAAAGGATATGTCTCTAGCATATCCTTTATCTTTTTGCTGTAAATTAAAATCCATTTCAGCATACCCAATTGGTTCATTGATTTGAACCTCTCCACTATTGTCGTTTTTAAAATCTAAATAGAATAATTCTCCCATAATTTATACTGAAAATCCTGTACCTGAGTAACGAGATTGATTTCTAATTGTTTTACTTGCTCCACTAGATACAAAAGTATTAAAACCATTTCTATCTATCACTGTAGATTGTGTTGTAATTTTAGAAAAGTGTTTAGCAATTATTGAATCCATTTCTTGATATGTTAATCCACTTTTACTTGTAAATGAATTAGACATTGAAATACCTTTGTCTCTCATCATTGTATTTAACTCATTATTCCATTGGTCGTGAGTAAATACTTGAGTTCCAGCAGGAGCATCAATAAGAACGTCTCTTCCGCTATACTGTCTTACTTTACCATCAGGTGTTACAACCGTCTCTTTAAAGTTAGATCCTTTACCATCATTAATCAAAGCCAATCCTCCTGGGTGATTATCAGTACCTTCAAAATATTGAGGAACTTTTTGAGATGCAACTACTCCCATTTGTAAAGCACCTAACGCTCCTACAGCTACAGCCATAGGTATAGCTAGTGGAAACCCTGGTTTTGCCCATAAGCCTATAATAGCTTGAGCTGTATCAATAGCTATATTTACTAATGCTTGTTGTTTTTTAGCCTTAAACTCTCTTACAGCAATTTCTTTTCTTCTTTTCTCAGCATCTTCTTCTACTTTCTTTTTAGCACTATCACTTTCTCCGGCAAATTGTAAGGCTATTTCTTTTTGCTTTTCTAAACGAGAATATTCAGCTTCAAAATTAGCTTGAGAATTTGCGGAAATAAAATTATACATTTCCTGAGCTGCTTCCATCATTTGAACAGTATCTGCCTTCCAAGAGTCTTTAGTAAAAGCAGAACCTTCTTGAATTCTTTTAAATAATGAGTTATCCCCTTCAAACATTTTTAAGAACCCTGAAAAGCCTGAATTACTAGCAAAACTTTCAGCAAAAGAACCGGCAAAATCACGCATAGCCTCTTTAGCTTTGTCGGCAGGAGAACTTATATTATCAAGAGCCTTGGCGACAGCTTTATAATGCTCTAGAACAGCCTGTCTTTCTTTAGGGTCTGTAACTGAAGATAAAGCAATTTGTTTATTAGCTTCAACTTGTAATTTAGCAAGTACTAGATAAGTTTGAAATGCTTTTTGTTTTTCAGCTAAAGTTTTATGTTCGCCTTTTACATTATCATCTACTATTAATTTATTAGCAGTTATAGCCTCTTCAAGATAAGCAACTCTTAATTTAAGACTTTGCTCATTCATTTTAGCATCAAAAGCTAAAATTCTTTTATCTGATTCTGCTTTTTGAGTTTCAACTTGTTTATTGAAATTAGCCTTAGAAGTAGCAATTTCATTACTAACCCTATTATTTATAGCTTTTATGTTATTTTGATGCAATTTCTCGTCATCCTCTGTCTTTTTGCTATTTTTAAATTGTAAATCATTTCTTCTTAAATCATAATCTCCCTTTTCTTTGGCTATTATTTTTTCCTTCTCGAATTGCTTTAATAATACATCGTAAGTTTTTTCTTGAAGTTCTTTTTCTAAAGCTAATCTTTCTACAGATGAAACTTTATAGGCATTTAACTTATCTAAAATTAATTGTTTTTCTTTCTCGTATTCAGCAACTCTTAATGCAGCTAATGATTTCTCTTCAGAAAAATCAAGCATCATTCTTTCTCTTCTTGCTGTAGTTCTTTTGTTTGAAACTTTTTCTTCCTCTGTTAATTGAAGTATATTGTTTTTTCTAACTTGCTCAAGAAGTCTTTCTCCTAATTCTTTTCTTGATTTTACTAATAAATCTTTGTTAGCTTCGTTATAAGCACTTTCTCTTCTTTCAAATTCTCTATTTGCTTTTATTCTAGCTTCTAATTCATTTTTATTATTGCCTTTTTGCTCATTAAGATATTTTTTGAATAAAAAATCTTTAGCAGCCATTTTATCTTTGTCTCTTAATTTTTCATAATTATTAAAAGAATCAATTTGAGCTGTTAAAGTTTTATATTGAGATTCCATTTCGGAAACTAATTTCTTGCCAGTCTCTACCTTTAGAGCTAAAATTTCTTTATCTGATTTATTTTGCTTCTTAGCCATTAATACAGAGATTTCACCCTCGTACTCTATTCTTTTTATATTTTCATTTAATTGCTCCTCTTTTAATTTTAAAGAAGCTGTTAATCTATCTGTAGATTTTTTAGCAGCATCAGTGTTGAAAATATATTCTATTAATTTTCCTCCGTAAATAGTTAATAACGTAACTCCTAAAGATATTGCGGTTTGCCAACTAAAAAAAGCGCTAATAATAGACTGAGTAACAGACACTGTAGGTTTACCACTAGCGGCTAGTTCTTGGTTCTTTATTTTAAGATTATCAATTTCATCAATTAATATTGGAATGTTGTTAGATAATGCCATAAAACCAGTATTCAAGCTATTCGCAAAAGCAGGAGCTTCACGAGTTAATTGATTTACTGAGTTAGCAAGTCCATTCCATCCACTTGCGTAATTACCTACATTTCTTCCGTATTTTCCTACAGCACCATCAATGGCTTTTAATTTAGTATCAAGCTCTTTTGCAGCGTTGGCGGCAGTCAAAAACTGCTTACTATTAGCTCCGTATTGCGCACCTAAATCTTGAGCTGATTTTACTGCTTTCTTATAGGCAGCATCAAGTCTTTGGTAATTATCAATTTCATCACTAGTAGCTTTAAATGCTTCTCTAAGTTTTTGATTAGCTATTGTTTGATTTACAGAATCTTGAGTAACAGCTCTACTATATGATTTTTTAGCAGACTCTAACTTTTGTATTAAAGCAGTTTGCGTTTGTATAGTTGAAGAATACTCCTTCATTTGAGCTATCAACTTAGCGTTTTCAGCCGCATTATTCTCGACACCACTTGGAGTAGCTGCGTTTTTACTTGCGTTTGTGTTTAAAGCAGTAATAGCAGCATCTGCCGCTTTAATTTCTGCTAATAATTTATCAAGCTGCGCAAACGCTTCTTTACTTACTACTAAATCTATACTATTATCTGCCATAATATTTAAGCTAAAAAGGGGATTGACGTGTATTACATCAATCCCCAGTTATTATATACTTACAAAGATAATAAAAATTCTAATTCTTTTGCGATAAAGTTTTAAGTTCTTTGCATAACTCTATCCATTCAGAAACGGTTAATTCTTTTGAGTTTAATTGAAATCCGAAGTCCATTGCTTTAGACATCATTTTAAGCTGCAAATTAAGGCTTCTATGCTCTACAATTGCATCTGTCTTTAGTTCGTCCTTAATTATATTTATCTGCGTTATAATACCCTTTAATTCTTCTCTAATGCGTAGTATCTCTTCAGTATCTCCAATAACACTATTTATTAATGGCATTTTAAAACCTAACTTGTTTAATTTATTAATATAATCAGCTCTAACATCCATTTGATTGTCCGGAAACCCTATCCACATTCTGTCAAGTATCATGTTGACGATAGTATATTTAGTTTGAAGATTATCAATCTTCATCCATTTCTCTATCTTTTTATTAAAGTCCCTATCATCAATTTCTATAAAATACTCATCTTGGAGAGTCTTTTCCAATTTAGTTAATTTCTCGTTCACTATTCTAGGCTGCCTTCCGTCATATCCAACTATAAAAAAATTATTATCTTTTGTAGCTAAATACCTGTCCCAAGACCATAAAATTAAATCTTTAATGCTTTCGTAGTATTCAATCGTTTCTTCTTTCTTTCTGTGAGGTATTCCCATATTATAAGTATTGTTTTATAAAAGCCATTAATTCGGGATATATTATTTCGTAGTTTAACTTATATTGATTTTCTTCTGTAAGACCTACAAAATCTCCATATTTTTTAGTTAGTAAGCCAACCTTACTATCTGAGTTTTCTATAATCACCTTATTATCATTTGAATTAGATAATAAACTGAAATTCGAAAATAAACTCCCTGTATCGTAAAAATTAAACGGACTTCCTTGTGTTTTAGGATAACCTCTAGTAGTTCCGTTTAAAGTTCTTGCGTATTGTCCTAAAAGTAAACCATTAGTATCGATACCTTTATCGAATAATTGATCTTCTCTGTTTAAGTTTAATATCTCTTCTTCTTTACTACGTACAATATCATCAACCTCATTTCCTATTTGAGATTGGACACGCATTACTTTTTCTAAATAATCACTAACTGTAGTTGCCATAAATACAAAGGTATAAAAAAAGACCGTAATATCATTACGGTCTTTTAGTTATTATATAATCTAATTACGCTACAATAACTGAAGCGATGTTAGATTTGTAAAGCAATCCACTTGCAGCACTTAAAATTACATAAGAACTTAAAGAAGAATCCCAAGTAGTTACAGTGTAAGTTCCGGCTGAAGCAGCAGGAATTGTAAACGTGTAAGTCTTAGCGTTAGCGTCAGCTACAACAGCAGAAGCAGTTACGGCAACTCCATTTTTCTTGATTTGGAAGTTAGAAACTAACAATCCGTCAACAAAATGAGATTTGTCTAACAATAGAGCAGAAACTACTAATGAAGTACCACCTACAGCTAAAGCGCTAGGAGTTAATACAACATCGTTGATACCTTCTAAATCACTTCCAGCAGAGAAATCTAGTTCTTCTCCTGAAATCCAAGACTGTCTTTCCATTTCTTGAAAATCAGCTAATTGCAATTGCATTTTAACTTCAGCAGGATTGTTTCCTTCTTTTCCTTTATATTGTCCTACGAACAACATTTTAACTCCAAATCCTTTTACAACACCACCTTTAGTCTGAGTGAAGATTTTATTTCCTTCAACATCGTAGAAAGCTACATTGTAACGGTCTTTTGAGTTTAACATACGTAATGCTTTCCAATAGTTTACACCATTGTTATCAAACATTACATCATACTCGTAAGGCATTTCTCCTGTTACAGTTTTGTAACCTGAACCGTCAGCAGTATTGATGTTTGGGTCTACAGGAACTAAAGCGAAAGATTTAATACCTTGTAAGATAATCAATTCTCCTTTTTGTTGTCCTTCTTTAATGTTAGCTAGGTTTTGCTCATCTGTGTAAGCATACCCTCTTGGAGATAGTTCGATAGTTTCTACTCTGTTCCAGTCGAAAGTACAACCTTCCATACCAGTTCCTAATAAATCACTTTGAGAACAAGCTACTACGTTTAATTGGTCTATTAATGCCATTTTTATTTGATGTATTTATTTATTTTTAATTCTTTAATTACTCCTGAGTCAGACAATGAAATTACATCTCCTACGTGATAGTGTTTATCAAAAGTGAATGATTTCAATACACTGAACTCTTCTTTAGGTTGAATAACTACTACTTCTTCAATAGGAGTCTCAACAACTAACTTCTTTTTTTTAGTTTCCATTACAAATTGTTTGATTTAGTTTAAAATCATTCACAGACATTGTTATTTTAAAACAATGGTATGGTTGCATATCGTCAGTAAATCTAAAATCATACCCTTTGAAAACATTTTCAACACCAGTCGTTATCTTAGTGTCACTTCCTATATTTCCAATAGTAGATAAAACATTCATTACATCTAATCTAACCTCCTCATCTGCTCGATGATTGATAGAAGTTTTACATTCTTTTACATTTACAATGAAGAACAATTCTACTTCAGTATCGTAAGCTCTATTACTATTTTGTACATAATCCTTTTTATTGATAAAGAAAAATTTATTTTTATCAACATGAATCAATGATACATAGTCGGTAGAACTTATAAAATGTTCTATAGTAGTCTTTTTATCTCTTTTAATCTCATAACATCTTGGGTAACCATCTAAAGAAACACCCCATAAAGCAGTTAGCTTATTATACAATTTTACTTGTATTTTAGCTATTACAGCGTCTAATCCTATCGGGTTTGTTTTTAAATTGTTTGCCATTATATCAATGTTGATACTAAAATTTGATTAGCCTTTCTAAATCCCATTCTAAGTTTTTGAATCTCAGACCTAATTGAAGTAATTTCTCCTACCAATTGATCCTTTAATCCTGTTACTTTTACAATACTTCCAGCAGTAGTACCTTCTAATTCAATCATTATTTTTTCATATAATTGAGCAGAGTGCGCCTGATTTGCGTTACTTCTTAATGATGATAAGTACAATTGAATACAACCTATCATTGCATCTAATTGAATTGCCCTTGCGAATAACATTTTATTGTTAATTACAAAGTCAGTATAGTCATCATAAACTGTAATATCAAAATTAAGACCTGTTGATTCAGACAAACCTTCAATTTTAGTTAAATCAAATAACGTAGTAGTTGTGTGATTTAAAACTTTAATAGGCTGAATGAATAAGTAAGTCAATTGACTCAATACAATTCCTGCATTCCAATCTCTTTTATATGGGCTTACAGCAAGAGCGTTATTGATATAACCAATATAATACTCTCCTTTGTAAGTAGTGTCTGAATTATTTACTTCCCAATCAAGAATAACTTCTTGATGGTCTGTAGTAATTGTAATTACCTTAGTTTGAATCGCTGCCTTCTTTGCAGTATTCCAAAGTAGTAATGTAAACGTTCCTGTACCTTGAAAGTCTAATAAGACTCTGTTTATTTTAAACGCTACATTTCTTTCGTTAGAAATATTAATTCGATACCCGATAAATCCAGTAGGTAATGTTTCAACATCTATTTTATTAGATGCGTTTTTGTAAAGTAGGCTTCTATCAATAAAATCAAATTCATTAAAAACTTGATTACATACGTTTGATATTGAAGATTTCTTTAAATCATTAAGAAAAAAGTTAAAGTCAGTATTACTTATTCCTAAGTAATCTTGATTATCTTTTATGTACTCAATTTTAGCGTAAGGATTATCTGTTACGAAATATCCTGAACTGCTAAGTTGATTTGCAGAATCTACAATAGCATAGCTAGGGTTGTAAGGTTGTTTAAACCCTACAACTCCTAACATAGCTGTTTGTATTTTATTGATATTAATCACTTACTATACGATTGCGAATGCTTGAATAGTAGTTTCTCCAGCAACAGTCAATGGAGCTTTAACGAAAGCTAAATCTTGAGATACTTCGTATTGAGTAACTACGTCTTGAGTGTAACCATTGTTAGCAGAATCATCAGCACCTACTTCATAAGTATGAATACCGTAAGCCTCTCCATCAACTGGGTTCAATAAGCTAGAGTAATCAGCAACTTTAGTAGAAACACCTTGTCTGTTTTGTACTGGAATCCAAGGCAATGTAGCTACAGTTCCATCAGGAACTACAATCCAGAAACCTTTAGAATAACCTGCGTCTAAAGCAACAGCTAAAGCACCTAATCCTACAGAGTGAACGAAAGTTACACCATTGAATTGGAAAGATAAGTTAGTAGCGTTAGAAACACCTTGAGCAGCTTGTTTTTCAAATTTAGCATAAGCAACTGAATCACAGAAAACTTTCATAGAACCAACATATTTATTAGCATCCATTGCGATTTTAGTAATTTGGATAGCTGTATCTTGGTCAGCAGCAAGAATTTCGAATACATCATTAGTTGAATCAAAACTTCCGTAAGCACTAGCAACGTTTACACCTGAACGGTTGTTGAACAAGTAAGCAGTAGCAGCTGTTTCATAACCTTCCATGAAGTTAGCAACAACATTAGAAATTTCTTGGAACATTTGCTCATCAGCATTGTACAAAGAATTGTCAGCTTGTTTCAATGACATATTGAATTTGTCAGTGTAACTTGCCCAAGTTGGAGTAAGAGTTGCAGTATCTCCTTTAACACCAGTGTGGTTGTGAGTTCTTGCACTTCCTAAAGAACGAGTTGAACGAGCAGCGAAGTTAGTCTCAACTGTTCTATCTTCTCTCAATCTTAATTCAGAGTAGTTAGGGAACATAACTGGAGACATTGCTTTAAGAGCTAAATAAGTAGCTGGGAATCTGAATCTTAATTCAGATGATTGGAAAGCACCAAGTAATCTAGCTTGTGCTTTAACCAAATTTGCAGAGGCACGATTTGCCATAATTTTGTAATTTAAAAGTTAATTTTTTATATTTTTTTACTAATTTGTTGTCGTACCGACTATTTCTTTGAAGCATACCGCTGTCAGGAGCAAATATACAAAAAAAAACCTTGCGATTAGCAAGGCTTTAATTATTTATTTTGTAGGAACTTTTTTATACCTACCTTTACTTGTAAAATTTGACAAATATTCTTTATTTTTATATTTGTTAAATTCTATTTTAGCTTCGTAAGCAGCTTCTCTTCTTACTAGGTCGATAGCTTCTTTACTAAAAAACAATCCTAGAAACCATTCTATTACTTTTTTCATAATTTCAATGTTCCAGCAGAGATTCTTTTAGCCATTTCCTCATTTTGTTGCGATGAACTCCATCCTTGTTTCTCAGCTTCTTTTAAGAATGCTTCTAAACTTCCTGTTTTACCGGCAGCAGGTTCATCTTTCTTTCCAGCTCCACCTGTAGGTGAAGGTAAGTATGGAGTAGCAAAATTAGTAACCCATTCTTTCACAGAAACAGGGGATAATGTATTTTCATCTTTAATCACAGATCCATTAGCGTCTTTGATTACAATTCTACCATCCTCTTTTACAAAACTAAATCCTTTTTCTTTAGCCTCTACAAAAATCGTAGATTTAGAAACCAAAGTATTATCAGGAATATGTTTAGTAAATTCGTTCTTAATCTCGTTCAAAGAGTTTTGTTGCTCAATATTGTTTTTAAACGCATTGAACTCATTCTCCTTTTCGATCAAATTGCTTTGTAACTTCTCAAAGTCAGATTTTAAACTCTTGAATTTCTCCTCAGGTTCAATTTTGCTTTCAGATTCTACTTTAGTTTTGATAGCATTTACCAAATTCTCAATAGTCTTGCCTTGGAACTCTAATCCAAGGGCATTTCTTTGCTCTTTTACTGCAATCTCAATTGCAGCAGTAGCAGACTCTTTTTTCAAGTTAGAAATACGCTCTTCGTATATTTCTTTAGGTAGGATAATTCTTTCAGATAAGTCAATAGTGTGACTATCTTCAGACACAATCATTTCGGTAAGTTTACCTGGTTCTAATCCTAAACTTGTTTCAATTTCGCTTAAATTTTCTACAGCCATGTTTTATTTTTTTAATAGTTCTAATTCTTCAGTTAATTTCTTTACTCCCCAAACTACTTTAGGTTTGTTTCCTGTTTTCTTTTCGTAGATAGCGGCAAGTTCGTCTCTAGTTTTTGGAGCGGATTCTTCTTCAATAGTTCCTGTAGTATCTTTAATAACAGGAGATACAATCTCTTCTTCTTTAACATCGATAAATTCAGCGTACTCCTTAACTTTTCTAAATGGTTTTTTGTCTAAGTATAACTTAGTAGCTGTTTCGTCTCTCTCGTAATACAACCCATTTATGTTTGAATGAGCGTTTACTTGTTCAGCATATTCTACTTGTACAACGTGCAAGTCTCTTTCTAAGCCAAGTTTAACACCTGTATCAAAACCTTTACCTGAACGTGCTAATTTGTGCAGTTTGTAAACTGCCATTTGTGTTTCAATCATTTTTTTTGTTTTAAATTAATAATAATATCTGCTATTTAGCAGATGGGAAAATCTTTTACAACACCCGCTAGATAGCAGGTGCTGATATAGGTTTTTTATTTATCTCGAACCAAGCATCAAACTCAGCACTCAATACATCTTCTGACTTGTAGTAATCAGTAACGGTCTTCCACCATTTGTTAAATAATACTTTTCTTTGCGCTTCTTCCTGACCAAAGATACTAATTACATCTGTTAAATTCAAATGCAAGTAAGGTTCTAATTTCGCTTTCAACAAGTTGATATGCAAATCAATAGGGTTGTTTCTATATTTAGCTCCTAAATATTCTCCGAATAGTTTATCTAAAACGACACTATTGTCTTGCGACTTAACTGCGTTTTCATATCTTTCTAACAAAGTATCATAACTTTCGATAATGTATCTACGACCTAAATTGATTGTAATTCTACTCTCGTTTTTATCTTTAGTAGTATCATAGAAGTTTAAAATCCATTCTGATATTTTCCACTCAATATACTCAACGAAGTCAGCGTACATATTCAGTTTATTTTCCATCGGTTGTTTATCAAACATCACCTCAGTAGCTGTCTTGATACTTCCTGTGTTTTTACTAACACCATAGAACGTACCCCAATGCGTTTTATATATATTTTCTTCCAACTTAGCAAGTTCTACGTTATATTGCCCCCAAACATTTAAATCAGGAGATATAAATCCTGCAATATTTGGAGCAATAATTGGAGAGTCTGTACTATCAGGAACTGGTAACTCAACAACATCTGTAACATCATTCTTAGATACCATCTTGCCATGACCGTCACAAGTACCACAAGCCTCATCACCACTCTTACCTGTACCTGAACATTCTCCACAATACTGGACATACTTCCAAAAGATTGGATTCCCTTTATAAATTTTATATAATGTCAAGAATGATTGATCTCTAGCATACTCCTTAGCCGCATCAATAACGCTATCAATAGCTGACAACTTCTCCTCTTCACCTGGCTCTTGGATATTAGAGCAAATTACCGCAGGTGTTTGACCAAATGGATGTTCAAATGTTAATTCTTCAATAAGTACAAATTCCATACCCATTTGCTCGAACACTCTATCTTTTGCGTCATCAACAATTCTCCAAAATGTTCTGTTATCTTTTACCTTAGGCTCAAATATTACGTACTCCACTAACTGCCCACAAGCCTCGTAGTACCTAATCTTTTCAATTGACTTATATGTTGGATAAATATCAAGTGTAGGAATTGTCTTATACTCTAAGAATATCAACCCGTTTGGATCTGTATTCATCAGTTTAATCGCATTCTTCTGAATCCATTCAGACAATGGTTTATTATCTCTGATACTAGCAATCTTTTTTATGAATTGCTGTTTAATACTTTCATTTACAATGTCGTAGTCTTTAACACCACCTGTTGCATAGTAAATATTATCAATAGGCTGAAACAACCTCTCAAATAAATCTTTGATACTTCTGCTGTACTTCTTACGAGCCAAGGCTTTCTTATCACTCTCGATATTCTCAATCTTGTCGATTAACTCTTCAATGAAGTCGTCACCATTAACTAAAGCCTTTAGTTCATTAGAACTTTCACGCATTTCCACGAACTCGTGATTTATTTTTAGATTGGCTTTAATAGCAGCAATCGCTTCTTGGTCGTTTTGAAATATCATTTTTTTATCTTTAAAGCTACAAATTTACTATTTTTTTTTAACATAACAGAGATTTTCTCTGTTATGCGAATTTATATAGAAAAATATTAACATAATGACGATATTCGTCATTATTGGAATTTACTCCAAGATATGATGTATTCTACACCATATCACCACCTAATCATTACCTTAGGTTTACCCTTGAGTTCAAAGTAGAATCGCATCGCTAACGCATCCGCAAAATCGGGAGACCTTCCTAGTCGCTCTCTTACTTTACTCTTAGGCTCTAGAGCGTATTTACCATCATCCAGTATTGGATTCTTGTTTATCTGCTCCAACTCTTCAATTACTTGTTTTCTAAAGGCATTATCTTGAATAAACACCTTTGAATCTTTAACCTGTTGTGCAAAGAACTCATACACCTGAGCCTTTAAATTCTTGAAATTCTCTTTCTTACCTTGCACCTTAATCGGCACTGCGTTATTATGAAATCCTACAGCTCCTACTAAGTTCCCACTTTGTGATGAGTTCCTAGTAAATGTCTGTAATCCATCAGCATCATATATCACATTCTTCAGCGGCACTCGGTAGTGAACCCTCAATTCATTTATCTTCTTACTCACCATCGTGTCGTCAATCTTATCAATTGCAATGATCTTAATCACTACAAAACCTGCCCATACCATGATCACAAACTTATCAGCTCCGGTATATGCAATATCCGCAGTTATATACCTATCTTCTGTAGGCTTGATAAATTCATTTGTATACATCCCTAAAATATCCTGATAATCAAACAACGCATACGGATTATCATCAAACTCCCAGTTCCCATACACCAAACGCTGAATTTCGTTTGGAGATAAGATATTTATCAAATTGGGTATATATTCTTTGGGTAATGTCTTATTGTCAGATGGCAATGCCTGAATAAACTTCCTGTAAATCGGCAAGTTCTGCTCTATGTCAAGTTTGTAGTAGTCCTTGTAGAGATAATTCTTAGATGGGTTACAAGTTTGTAAAAGTTTTGGCGGTAAATTATATTCCTTATTCTTCCATCTACCAATTGAAGCCTGTAAGTTATTCTTACACTCTAATTCAAACTCTCCTGCCTCCTCAATCCAACCTCTTGTCATCTGCATCGAACCAAATCTCATGTAATTTGGGTCTGAAGGTTGGTACTTAGCATCTAAAAGAAATATCTTAGAACCATTATGAAATTGAAAATAGTTATCCTGACCATTGTACTTGTAATATTCCTTCCCTATCCCCCAAATATCAAGTATCTCGTGAACAGATGGAATGGTAAACTTCCTCAAATCAGTCAATGTCTTTCTTGCAATGAAGTAATGCGTACCAGGATACATTAACGCATCAGCGCAAATAAGGGAACAACCAAGAAAACTCTTGCCTGAATTATGAACTATGATATTATCGCTTGTCAAACAATAATTATTATTACTATCTACACATAAATCGTAAACATAATCATCTAAAACTTCATATCTAATACTTTCTATCAGATGTGCTTCCAACTGTGACGTAGTATCACGTCTTTTATCGTTGATGCTTTCACTCCATACTCCAGAGCTAACATTTCCCTTGTGTAAATTCTCGGTTTGAACTTCGCTCGTATCTCTAAAACTTTTTCCGAATTTAGTTTTGAGTTCCATACATCTTCTCCACGAGTGTCGAATAATTGATGAGAACGACTTTTTGAATGATGAACATTCTCTTTGTCCGTTACCCATTCCAAGTTCTCCACTCTGTTGTCTAACCTGTTGAAGTTGATGTGATTCACTAAGGGCTTCAAATTTTTGTTTTCTAAGAAAGCTAAAGCAACTAATCGGTGTATCTGATACTGCTCCTTTTTTCCTTCTATTGATAAATAGATTCTGTAATATCCCTTCTTTGTCAAACAGGGTTTCAAAATGGTACTCTTTCTTTTGCCAAAGCGCTGGAGAGAAGCTACCCTTCCCATATTTGATATTAAATATCCATCTTTTATCTCTTTCCAAGATTCGTTCGGCAAACTCTCCAGCTGATGTCCAATTTCCATTGTCATAAATTTCGTGATTAGGTGTTAACGAGAACGATTCTCCGTTCTTCATTACAAATGTAATCATTTTATGGTAATGGTGGTCGCCTTCGGTACTGAATTTTTTAGTATCAAGTACTAATTTATATTCATTCTGTTTAGTGGATTCGTTGATGGTCAAAACATAGTCTCCAACCTTAACGTCTTTAATCGGTAAAAGACCGTTCGAGGTACGTACCAAAGTACTTCCTACAATACAGCCCTTACTACCACCGTATGCTATGTCAATTGTCGTATCGTCAATCCAATACTTAACAGCTTGTAGCTGCTTTACATTGCCACGGACATTTAAACTTATTTCCTTATTCCTCATTTAGAATTTTCATTCCTACAATCGGCACAGCTTGAAGTTTATCTCCTCCAGAAGTTACATCTAACTTATCTCCGTACTTAGTAGGGTTCAATTTACCTAACATCCACTTTCTAGTATCTATCTGTAATCTTGAACGATTAATAACATTATGCTGGATAACAGGTTCACCTCTTTCGTCATAAGCCATGTCTGCTTCTTGCTTATCAGCAATCTCCAACATCTCCTCAAATATATTATCAGCTCTTCTTTTAGTAGCTACAGCGTATCGAACTTGTAGCTCTTCATCTGCTTCCAACCACTTGTAGAACGTCTTAGTACCACAAGTATCAGAACGTCTTAATATTTGTCTAATAGAACCACCTTCTTCTATTAAATCAATTATTAAATCCAACATCTCTTTTTTATCCTTATCTGAATAATGACTCATAACTAAATAGATTAAACCCAATAGTATATTTATTTACTATTGTTATTGCTACAAATATAATAAAAAAAATAATACAATATATAAAAATATATAAAGTACGCATTACGTTGAAAAAAGTCCATTTTGGGAGACACCCCCCTTAAAAATAAAATATTTAGGGGGGGGTGTCCCTAAAAAACGCAAATTGTCAACGTAATGCGTACTGTGTAAAATGCTAATATGCTCATTTTTAGCAATATAGGTTTTTTGCATCTTTTTTACTGTTTTTTATAAAAATAGAATTGGACTAAAGTTAACTCTGAAATTGGAAATTTAAGAGCAAAAAATAGAAAAATGCGTTGCAAAAAACTTCAATGCGTACTGGATAAATTTTTAAAAGTAGGAAAAATCTCCTACAATATTTTTACAACACAACTAAAGTTGCTAATAAAATGTGAATAACTATATAGCTTTTTAGACGTAAAAATTTTTACAGGGGGTCATAACACCCTTCCTCAAAAAATCTCAATGGGGTATACCCCTTAAAATATCACCCGATTAGATCAATTGGGTGCCTAAATTGTCCGCTCTTGCGGTGATTTTTGGCAAGTTTAACCGCATTTTTAAGGGTTTAGCCTTACAAAAGTGGATCTCTTTTAAGGTTACCCCCTTAAAAAATAGGGGTCGCAAAAAAATTTGATTACAGGGGCGCACATGTATAAGATTTTCCCGCTGTTAATTTTTATTAATTCTTACCACTAACCCCCGCCAATAGCAGCGGTAAGGGTTCGCCTTAAATTATAAGCATAAAATAACCCCTCTTTTGAGGGGTTATTTCTGTACATTTATAAAAGTTTGTTTTCCTGCTCAAACCTTTTCAAATATATTTTCTTTGCTAGGATCAAATTTTCTTTTGTTTCCTCTTTCAATTCCTCTTTAAGTCTATTGTGTTTTTGTTGTATTGTTTCCATTTTTTACGTGTGTTTTAATTGTTATTAATAGACCTATTCGCCCACCCTTTGGCGCTGTGTTACTTACCACAAAGTTAATATTTAATTTAGTTAATATCTGGGTTAATTCCTCGAATGTATCTATAATAGTTTTTTTACCCTCTACTTTGTACACTGGTCTTATTTCCGTCCACCCATTGCAAATGTGAATTATAATTTCGTTAACGTGTTTATTAACGTTATTTAGGCGGTTGAGTTTCTTAAGTATTACTTTGCTACTAATTGAGTTCATAAATAAAGCCATTTAAACACGTTAACGAAGTATTAGATATTATTTGACTTATTGCGTCCGTTATTGTTGTAGCCTTTGGCGTGTCAATTTTACGGCGTTTAAAATGTATACAATTAAGTTCTGGGGCGTTTTGGTGCGTTTCTAATTTTATAGCCTTATCAAATAAAATTTTATAAAACTTTTGTTTTTCTAGTATTTCGGCTTTGCGTAATACCTCAGACAAGAAGCAAAAATCTTTTATTTGTTTTTCTGTCACATTTTCCAACATGTGGGCGGTATCGTTATAATATTGCTTTCTTTCAATTATTGCCTCAGATACGTACTTATTTGAGGGCTTAATATTATTTAGTTCGTTGATAATGTATTTTAGCTTTTCCATTTTGTTAGTATTTATAAAATTCGTCATAATAAGGCATATTTTCAAAAACATAATTATAAAAGTCGTCTTTGTAGTCCGTGTCTTTAAATAGATACGTTAATAAAGCCCCGATAGCGGTATTTTCGTCATTTTTATAGTCATCATACCATAACGCCACATTATTAGCGGTAAAAGAGTGAAAGCCATCGTATGAGGTATAATTATCCTTTAAAAAAACATTGAAATTATCAATATCTGTTTTTATGTATTCTAATAATTTGAATTTATCAAATTCCACAATTAATTCTATATTGTCCGTGTCAAAATTGTAGTATTTAGGGCTATATAATTCCCCCGCTTCGATTTTTATTTCGTTGCCGTTTTCGTCATCAATTTGATAGCTTAAAAAATCGGCGGCAATTTCTTTAATTTTGGCTTTGTATTTGTCAAAATCGAAATTGCCCCAAAATTGATCGGCGTTATAAGGTGAGGCGTTTTCTTCAAAATCTTCGTTTATACAATAATCATCGAAAACACTTTCGGGGCTAATTGGACTATAATACATTCCAACGTTAATAATTGGGAAAAGGTTCGTATTTAAATTTGCTTTCATAACGTTAAATAAAAAAATTATTGATTTCGTCTTGATAGTCCCAATAGTCACACATTGCGTTTTTAGACGCCAATAAAGACGCTAATAACTCACTATTAATATTTTCTAAGGTATACCCGTATTCGATTGCGATTTCGATAGACTCAGTAAGACAATTATCGTATCTTTTTAAGTATTCTATTGCGTTTGAATAATAGATTATATCTACATTAAAGCCGCCCTCATCGTTAATCATATCGAAAATAGATTCGGCGGGGTTGTCCGTGTCTATTTCGTCAATATTGACAAAGTCCATAAGGTTCACGTTTTCAATTTCGATTGAGTCTAAAAATGTTTTGATTTGTCCGTGTGTTTTCATAATATTAATTAATTAAATTTAAAATAAGGTTAAGCGTTGAAATGACTGCCAAAATTAATAAGCCAATTGACAAAATGCCATCATACTTTGTAAACTTGCGAAATTCTAAAGAATAAGCGTGGATAAAAAATAGGATAAAAATAAATAAGATAATAAATAAATTTAGCATGATTAAAAATGTTTTAAGGTTGTGTTTTTTTGATTACCAAATAATAAGGTACTAATGTAGTCGATAAATTTTTCAAGTTTTTTCATAATGTAATAAATAAAAATTAATAAATAGTGTATAAAATTGCTTCTTTTTTTGTTTTATATGTGGCGTAAATTTCGCCGGTCGTTTCGTTTTTAACAAACCAAAAAATATTTTCCTTAGATATTAAAAAATTGTTTTCAGTTAAATAAAGCCCGTTTTTTATTTTTGTCGTTTTCATAATAAATAAATAAATGTTTTTGTTTCGTTTTGATGGTACAAATATATATCGACTTTTCGGATATTCAATACTTTTTTAGTAAAAATTAACAAATTTTTAACATTTGCAACGTATTTGTTGGGCTTGTGAACATTGAAAAAATTAAAATAATAAAAACAAACTGAAAATAAAGCGACTTTTTTCGGTCTTATATACTCAAATTTGTATTTGATGAAAACAAACGAAAAAATACAAAATTTGCCTTTGCGTCACATTGACGCAATGAACTCAATGCGTCAGATCGACACAATGAACGCAAAATGCCCCGACCCCACCGAGGCAACCTCTCAGCCCGACCCCACCGAGGCAACCACTCAGCCGTTAGGCGAGTGCCTCAACCCCACCGAGGCAACCACTCGACTAAAAGTGAATGCACCCCACCGAGGCAACCATTCAACATTTATGTGAATGCAAAACGGTCTGACCCCACCGATATAAATTCTTTTCGCAAACATAATATGTTTGCGTTCAGTTTTTGTAAATGATTTGTCATTTGCAATATGCTTACACCCCACCGATATAAATTCCAATTTATACACTAATATAATAACGGCAATTATCGCCTTGATTTGCCATAATTATAAATAAAAAAGACTACCATTTCTGATAGCCTTAGTGGTAAGTTTCTAAAGTTCAACGATTACCATTTCGTAGTGATTGAGACAGGATTCGAACCTGCATTCCCCATTACAGGGAACATGGAACAGCCGTTACAGCTGTGACACCTACTGTCTCTCAATCATTTGCGGTTCGTTGCCTCTTTATACCTGCACCGCTAGACAGGTCTCATAACCTTCGGACAACTAAGTTATGCGTTCTATTGAAATTGGAAGTTGTTGCGCCTATACCATTTTACAAAACTACAATAAACTTTGTAGTTTATCAAGTGTTAATTTATCAAAATGCTCTTCAATAAAGTCCATCTTTAACCTGTCATTAACTGATAAGTTTGGTTTCTCCTCAAGTCCAAAGACTGAATATGCCCATTGTTCAATAAGTTTACTATGATAACCACTTCTATGCACCTCTTCTACGTGAAGTAGGATGTCGTTAAAGTCAAAGTCATCTATATCTACGTCTATACTAAAACTTGCCATTATAATAAAATGTTTTTAATAATTAATAATGTGAATACAAACTCTAAGCAATTGAGCATTATGACTATTGCTAGAGCGTTTGTTTTAAACATTCCTTCGTTTGACTTTCTAAACATCCAGTTAAGTAAGTGAACTAGCGCTGTATGTATTATAAATACTACAGCTATTACCGAGAATACTGTTAGCTCTACTGTCATACTACTTAGAATTATAATTAATCATATCATCTGCCATTCTGTAGGCTATTTTTGGTATGTCTTGATTTTCATATAGTCCCATACTAATTAGCGACTGCATAACGTGTACTGCGATATACGTTCTTTCGGATATTCCAGGATTAAAATGCGCCCCTGGGGTCTGAACTAGCGGAAATGCTGCTTTTTGTTTTACCATACTAATTAAATTTTTCAAATGAACGCATAATAGCCTCGTTATCGCTTAAATAAATAGCCTTTACTCTTTCTGAATACCAATAATAAAATTTTTCTGTTTCTGTCATTATTTCTGTGTTTTTATAAAGTTTTCTATTAATGTTTTGATGATAAATTCATCTGCTTGTGCTGATTCGTAACCATCCCAAACCAAAGTAGCGGTAATAGCATCAGCTAGTTCTTTGAAAGTCTTAGGAGTAATAGCTAAAAATTCATTCACTTTAGATTCAATATCTTTAATAGCTCTAGCCATTGTTGGATAACCATTACTATTATTTCTATCTATTTCTTTATTAGAGGTAGATAATACATCTAAAGCATAACCGTGAAAGAAACCATCTTCATAGACTTCTATTTTTATTTCAATACCTTTGTATTTGTATTTCTTAACTGTAGCCATTATTTCTGTTGTTTTTTACGTTCTAATCTTTCTGCTTCTTGTTTCTTCGCTAGTGCTAATGTGTCTTTAGCTTCTTGCTTTACTCGGATTTTGTACTCCCAAATTGTTTCTCTTTTCATATTCTCTATTAATTAATGTAGTTGCTAATTCTCTAATCTTATCTACCCCTAAGGAGTTTAATTGCTCTTTTGTTACCGTAATATCAACTCTAACGTTATCTGATTGACATAAACTAAATATAAATCTTTCTATTGCGTCTCTCATAGGTTTTCTATTTCTTGTTTAACTTCTTGCCAATATTCACATCTTTTTACATCTTGTGGATAGTGTTCTTTTAATATCTCATTAACTGCTATTAACGCACATTGTATTTCTGTCATTTCTATCCCACAAAATGGAATATACTTATCAACTAACTCTTCTGCTTTTTCCTTTGGTGTCATAACTTCTTCAATTTATTTATTACATAAGTTTGTGATTCAAGACCTTCGAGTTCTTCAATTAATTGATTAATTCGATTACGTTGTAAAGTATAACGACATCGAAGTTCTAAATAGTCTTCTTGTAGTTGCTCGAACTCTGATAAAGGTTCTAATTCTTCTTGATTGATTGGATTGAGTGAACTCCACTCGTTGTAAGTGTCTATCATTTGTTTAAAAAGTTTAAGTAAGCCTTATACGATTCATATACTGCTTGAATTTGTTTAAAATCGTCAGTATCTCTTTCTGTTGAGTAAACTTTATCACTTTTAAAAAAATCGTCCCATTCTTGAATAGTTTTTCCTTTACATCCAATTCGTATTTTATTACCCTTTATTGAATGCGACCATTTACAATAAATGGGTAAATAAGCCTCTTCTTTATTCTTAACTGAACGCAAGTCGGCTGAACGCAAGTTGGCTGAACTCAAGTTGGCTGAACTCAAGTTGGCTGAATACAAGTCGGCTGAACGCAAGTTGGCTGAACTCAAGTCGGCTGAACGCAAGTTGGCTGAATACAAGTAGGCTGAACGCAAGTTGGCTGAACGCAAGTTGGCTGAACGCAAGTCGGCTGAACGCAAGTTGGCTGAATACAAGTCGGCTGAACTCAAGTTGGCTGAACTCAAGTCGGCTGAACGCAAGTCGGCTGAACGCAAGTTGGCTGAATACAAGTCGGCTGAACTCAAGTCGGCTGAACGCAAGTCGGCTGAATACAAGTTGGCTGAACGCAAGTCGGCTGAATACAAGTTGGCTGAACTCAAAGAGATGTTTTGTTTAACAGCTTCTTCTACAGCATCTTTAATAGTTGCATTTTCATTTGTGTAGGTAAATAGTACTTTACCAAAGATTGATTTAATCTCAATTGTTGTTTTCATAATGAAATATTAATTAATTAAACTGTTGATGAGCTTATCTCATCAACACGACAAACTTATAAATAAATATTTACTCCTGCAAATATTTTTTTATTATTTCATAATTAATTTCCTTAAACTCCTCATTATCAATGTATTTAACTATAAATTTATTTTCTATATAGTTAAATCCTGACACATAAAACTCTCTATCACTCTTACTTTTGTAGATAGTTACGTTCTGTGGAATCATTTTTCCTTTGTATTCTCTAAAACCACATCTCATCTTTGTCTTTGTGTTTAAATTCATAATCTACTTGGTAATCAGTCCATATAAATACCTCAAAGCCTTTACTTCTTAACTCAGCTATTCTGTAATGTTGGATTTCTGACAAAACTCCTTTAGGTTGTTTAACCTCTATAAATATAGTTTTACCATCTTTTAGCGCCATTAAGTCGCATATCCCTGGAGTATTTGTTGTAATAAGTTTAACGACTAGCCATCCTTCTTTTTGAAGTCGGTTCGTTATTTTCTTTTGTCGTGCTTGTTCCAACATCTAATCAACGTTTTTATAAGTTATTCTATTTTTAGCTTTATAAACTGTAGTAAATCCAACTTCAAACATAAATGATAGTTTAGTTAATGATAATCCTGAATTTCTAATAAACAAAACTTGTTCTTCTGTTAGTTTAGAAGACGAGCTGTTGTAACCATCTTGATTTGTTAAACCAATATCTCTTGAATGACGATTATTTTCTGCTATATTGCACCATTCTAAATTTTCAATCCTATTATCTGTTTTTATACCATTCTTGTGGTTGATAAAATCTTTTCCTTCCGCTTTATCAATAAAAGCAATAGCTATTAACCTATGTACTTTAAAAGTCTTTTTTATGTCATCTTTCTTAAGACTAACAACATAATATCCTGTCTTAGAAATAGATGGGTTTAAAAACCTTTCTTTTAATACTTTTTTAAATCCTGAGTGATTTTTAGCAAACCTCTGCAGACTTTTAATTCTACCCAAGTTACTAATTTGATAATAACCTTTGTAATTTTCAATATCTTTAAATATTTCCATGAAATAAAAAACCAACACTTCAAAAGGTCGTAGTCTCTATCAGTGTTGGAATTTACATAAAATTTTTATTTGTAGCTACGACTCTACAAATACAAATATAGTAAAATTATTTTAATTGCATATGCATTTTAAATAAAGTACTAGTATAATTCTTTTTCTTTATGACTGTTTTATAAATCTTATGGTCTAATGTATTTCTAGCAAACAACCAAAATATTTCGTTTTTCTCTCTGTCTTTTACAGCCATCCTTGCACGAGCCTGAAAATAAGTAGTCGCTGAGAAGTCAATTGAGAACATAACTAAATAGTCTGCCTTACTCAAATTTATGCCTTCTCTGCCACTTAAATACTGATAAGCTATCCATTTATCAGTTTTGTTAAATTCGTCCAACTCAGTGGTTATTTTGTCTCCAAACACCTCCTTTAACATATTGAACTCCTCTTTGTATTTGTAGAAGATTCCAATTTTATAATCTGAGAATCGTTCTTTGATCACATTAGCTTTAGAATAGTCTATAATTTTAGATGTTCCGTCTTCAAATTTAATCGTACCACTACCGAGTTGATGAACCTTTTGCTGTAGCTTAACACCGGTATCAGCTAATATAACACGACCGTCTTGAGCAGTTACTACTAAGTCTCTCTTTAGTCTATTTATTACGTTATATGTTACAGGCTGCATATCTACAGGTATGATGTGTTCTATAACCTGCGTAGTAAATCCGCTCTGCTCTTGGGTAAATGTAATGATGTACGGCTTGATAATTGGATATATCTTATCGTAATTAGCGTCAGAGTAGTCTTTCACTTGCGCATATCCTAAATTGCGTAGCTTAATATTCACAAAATCATTAGCCCATTTGTAGAAGTTGATGTACTGCCTAAATGGTGAGAACTTTGACACCCAAAACTGATGATAGATTTGACTATAGGACTCAGGCGACATTGTACCGCTTAGGAATATCATAGGTAAGTGACCGTATAAACTCTTGAACTGTTTGGTGTTAGTGCCAGGCTTAGGGAATGCTCCGAACCTATGATGCTCATCGTGTATAACTAGGTCGTAATCACCTAACAGCTTGTGCATAGACTCGTCATTCATTACCTCTAAAAAAAAGTGTTGTGCATAGTTGAAGTCATTATAATCTCCAACGATAGAACTAATTGCTTTTTTCTTAGTAAGGAATAACACCTTGTTAGCTCCGAATAACTTAGCAGTCTCTAAAGCCATTAGCGATTTGCCAGTTCTAACTTCTGCCGAAATATAAACAATTTTGTTTATTTTTAGTATCCCTACAGCCTGATTAGCAATGTCAATTTGATAGTCTCTTAAAGTCATTTGATAAATTTTTGAATAGTTACAGCAAATAGATTGGTATTAATTTCAAACTCCTTATGTGTAGAAAAAAACTTATAATCTCCACCTACAGAGTTATCATCATATCGTGTACAAGTAGCTACGTGAATAATTTCTAATATCTCGTGGCAAATTACATTAAATACCGATGAAGGGTCTGACTTTATAAATTTAGTACCTATAGTTATAATACCATCAGCGAAGCTAAAATAGCCCCCTGCATTATTGGGGTCTTGCGTTACTTTAAAAGTATAAGACATAACTTGTATCTCGTTAGGGAATTGCAGTTTCATATCGATTTACCAAACACCTCTTTGTATTTGTACTCTAAATTGTTATTACAAAATTCAATCTCTTCAGGACTTAAAGTCTTATAAAATATAGTTTTACCTCCAGTAAACTTCTTAGCCTTTATATTAGACTTTTCATTTAGATAATTTCGATACGACTTCTTAACTTCTCTTAAATAAAAAGAGAATAAAGGCAATCCATCATAACGTTTATCAACCGACTTGATCAGTCCAAACTCCCAAGAAAGATCCTCCACTGAGATTTCGTCTTTTATACCTACTTTGTCTAATTTCAATAATTCTTGAAATTTTTTCTTAATTTCTGCGGAAGGTTTGTTTAAAACAAACGCAACCTCTCTGTAATTTAATTTCATAATAATTCGCTTAAATATAATGTTCGGTTTTCTCTAAACTTATCAATATTAGACACCACTTCATCGACTATATCTGATAGTAAAAAAGCGTCAGGCTCGTTTAGTTTAGCTATATGACTAATTAATTTATGCTTAGCGTTGATAAGATTAATAACCATTTGAGGATCTTGAGCATAAAGAGAGTTATAAGCACTCTCTATGCTTTTCTCTAATTCCTTTTTGATATAGATATTCTCATCAGCCAACTCAAGAGCGAGTTGTAAGGTAAGTATTAATTCTGTTCTCATAACTTTTGCTTTTTATATTGTTTCCATTTCTTTTTTGCCTTTTTCTCCGCATCCTTTAATGTGTTGATATAATCAAAATTATACTCCGGAAACCTTTTATCTGAAAAGTAACCGTCTAAAAAAGCTCCTATGTATTTTTCTTTTGGTGTCATTATTATTAAGGTTTATCCATTAAACAAAATTCTTTAATAAAATCTGAACCATACGATCCATCCTTGCTTTTATAATAAATTTCATAAGTAGGTTCTTCTTCTATAAACAAAAGTGGACGTGCTATCATAACCTTATCACCATCTAATCTTAAATAAACAATATCTCCCTTTTTGTATTTATAAGAAAGTCTTTTTTCAGGTATTTTGTCACAACTTATAAATAGTACAATTGCTAATAATGTGATTAATTTTTTCATAATCCTTTTTCTTTTTTGAATATTTTTAATAGTTCTTTAGTTTTTGGATTTTTATTTAATTCTCCAATTAAAATTAATTCTCCAATTAAATATTTTGCTTCTAACGTATTTAACCAATCTGCAAACTCAATAGCATAATCATCTGCTGTTTTTTCTAATTTATCAGTTACAGGATTAAAATATGATTCCTCTACTAAATCGCTTAATCTTTTTCTTAGTGTCATAATTAAAAATCGTCTTCAGGGTTATCTTCTATTACTGTTCCTTTTGTGTTTAATATAAACCATCTAATTCCATTAGATATACCATCTACATAAGTGTAGTTCATAAACGAGGCATATTTCTGTAACCAAATGTTAAATTTCTTACGTGTAAGCCATTTCTTATAGTCTTGGTATTCGTTAGTAAATCTGTCGAAGTACACTTGTTTATCCAATCGGATATTAAGAGCTACATTATCCTTGTCTTCAACCCATTCCTTAAACTCCATTGAAGTCTCAGCAATAAATTTACGGAGCTTAATATTCTTAGCATTTTGCGGTACTAATCCTAATTTAAGATACGTCTGTAGGCAATACACCATATAGTTATCAAATCGAGCAAACTCCTCCTCATCCCAATCATCGAATAATTGTCTGCCAAACTCGTCAGCTGGAGTTAGGTTCTTACCATAGTACTGAGCGAACTCTACTTCAAATCTACGTCTGTCGTGTGAATTACCCTCCCCTTTGATTGCATAGTTGGTTGATATTACCATACGTGGTGAGTCTTCTACTGATAGCTTAATAGCGTCTTTGTTTTTACGCTCCAATGTAATACCCTCGGTAACAAGCGAGAACTTACTCTCGAAGTTAAAGTTACGCACCACGTCATCAAATACAAGTATCTGTGTTTCAGATGATACAGTCTGATAGTCAAACTTCTCATCCTTTAGTGACTTACCATCTAAGATAGCAGTGTTACGCATCTGACAAAGACCTTGTACCCATACACCTTTACCAGTACCGCCCTCAGGGTTGTCGCTAATCATCTCATCATTTAAGATAATCGCTCTGTTCTTAGATTTGTTCTTGTAGTTGGATATTAGATAGCCTGTTACAGTCTCTAATGATAATGGCTCGTTACTAGATACGTTATTGATAAACTTCTTGTAGTCGTTATCGTCATTGTCTAACTTCTTAAAGTCACGATTAATAATCTGACGTTCCCATACATAACCTCCAACTTCCATATACTCAACTAAGTCTATAGTGTCTTTGGTTACTACAAGTACTCCGTTCTTAAATGCGATGAATGATTTATCTCTTGCGTCTTTCAGCATCATAAGCTCGATAGTGTCAAGCATAATCAGGAACTCCTCAGAGAATAGGTTATGATACTTAACGCAGTAGTTCCATACTTCTATCTCGCCACGCTTTAGTAAGTAATCTAGTACAAAATCCTTAATACGCTCCTTAGATGTATCAATCACTCGGTTTTCAAATACATAGACTAAATTAGAGTGTTGTGAATCACTTGGGTAGTATTTCTTATATCCATTACGTTCTAAGAATGTCTTATACTTTAATGAATTAATAAGTACCTTACCTTTCTCGTCTATAGACCAAAAAACGGAGTGATCGCTTTCTTCCTTTATCTCATCGTAAGTACCCTCCGAAATACTATACTTTTCAATAACTGATTTCTTACCTAAATTAAGGTCGGACTTAATCCTATCTAATTTGGTATGGTCTTCAAAGAACTTGCTATTGGCGACTCTCTTACGATACGCTGAGCGAATAGTTGTAATCGCCTCTGATTCGCTGAAGTCTCCGATGACTACATTGTTAAGGATATAACCCTCGGCAGTGTATTCTGACACACCATACTCACAGAAAGCTCCAGCTAAGTCAAAGATATAAGCGTTACGCTCACCATCGTTAAATCCTTTCTTCCAATTGAATTTCATAATCCTGTCGATAATAACAGACTCATCATTAATTGGGAGTAATGGTACTTTCTCGGATACTTTAAACCCTTCATCGATTAGCTCAGCGTCAAATAGCTCAGCATCCATATTAACATAGATATTAGGGTCGTAAGACTCATAACAAACTCTGTCAACATTACAATTGGCTTTGTCAAAGTATTTGTGCCAATGTGTATTCTCTCCAAAGAAGTTACGAGCGAATGCCTTAAAGTATTTAACGTGGTTATACTTATCACATTCAGGTATTTTTACAACACCTTTAATACCTTTACCACTTGGAGATATAAATAGAAGCACGAAGTGAGGGTTTTGCTTTAGCTCTTCTAAGTGTTCGTACATCTCCTCGTCAGTTGGGTACTTATCAAAATCCACCACCATTAAGCCTGAGTGCTTAACAAGTGAGTTTGAGTTACGCTCAGTAAACTCTCCTGCAAATAATATACAAGGTAGTTCGGTCTTTGCATCTTTGTTGCCATTTCGGACTTTATCTATAATATCTTTAGACTTACCTACTCTGATACGAGCAATGACTTTTTCTAAGTCCATCGAGTAAGGTACATCCTTAGATTTAAATAGATTTCTAAATACACTAATCTTCATAATTATCTTTTAAATATTTATCAAATGCTTGGTTATACGTTAAATGAAGGTCTTTAAATTCATTTATTCCAAGCTCGAAATTGACACCAATTTTTAAAGCATCTTTTATTCTTTCCTTTTCTATTTCTTTAGCCATTCTAAAAGCAGTTGATTTTTTATTAATTTCTAATGCTTCAGCTAAAAAATCTACAGCAGATTTTAATTTTATTTTTTTATTTTCCATAGTCCTATTGAATCTCTTGATTTTAATGTTTTATAATCTAAAGGAACGTGCCAATTCACTACTTGGTTCAAACCTGTATAATTATCTACAAGTATCCATTTGCAATAATTAAAAATTTTAGTTTTTACTGTATACCCTGGATTCATTATGCTACTTTTTCATAAGCGTTGCACATTCTCTCGTGATCAGCATAATAATACGAGTGTACTTTTTCTGCCATCCATTTGTTAAATTTTTCTTGATTTGTTTCTTTTGTTTTCATTTCTTGTTGGTGTTTACATAAACAAACTAATGTTTGTAGATAATTTAGTTTTTAATATAATAACGGCGATTATCGCCGTTATTTGCCTATTTTATATTATTTGTTTTTAATTTTGTTAAAATCTTCAATTGCTTGACCTATTGCATCTGCTCTTTCTTCGCTTTTTGCATCTGTTTTTAATAAAAAATATTCTTTGCATTTTTTTAACATTTTAAGTAATGGTAACACTTCTCCATCACTATATTTTTTTATTTCAGTATTACATAATCCTGAACATACTTTAAAAGTACTTTTTGTATCACAAAAAATACAATTTATTTTACTATTTGCTATTTTATTTTTATTCATATCTTATTTATTAAATGTTTCGTTTTTTATATTATTTGTTTAAAAAATTATTAATTTGGTCAAACAACCAACCTGTTAAATAAGCCTCGGGTTCATCATTATACCTATCTACTTCCATTGCACAATCTATATATACAGAGTTCTTTAAATGAACTATTTCGTGTGCTATGTTACTCAAATGAGTTGCGTCTGTAAAAGCTACAACAAAATGTCTGGAACCTGCTTCTTTATCTAATGTAACTGCACCATAATCGGATAAGTCTTTTGTTTTATATTTTTTTTGAACATAAGACAAATCCTCATCTAAAATTATGGTTAAATCACATTCATAAATGGGTATTCTGATTGTTTTCTTTCTCATATCTTATTTGTTTTTAACGATATACAATCTTTTTTTCTTATCATAGATA